>Ga0315295_10000249_pt1 | contig 45872 bp, 45 predicted proteins | sample YL17G14_0_MG_FD_204453 | JGI IMG/M metagenome (GOLD analysis project Ga0315295, IMG submission 204453) | Sediment microbial communities from Yellowstone Lake, YNP, Wyoming, USA - YL17G14_0 | ecosystem: Environmental > Aquatic > Freshwater > Lake > Sediment | place: USA: Wyoming | collected...
ACGGGCTGACCCGCCGAGGCCCATCCCGGTGAATGGTTAACACGCCATCCTCAAGCGCCCTCAGGCCTCCGATGGCCGATGAAACCACAACCCCGATCCGACTTGCATTGTCCTCGGTGATGTCGATGCCGGCGGAAGCCACAGCCTCGGTGGCTGCCACAGATGCCAGCAGCTCGAAGCGGTCACGGCGCCGCGCCTCACGAGTTTCAAGTACGTGCGTGGGGTCAAAGCCCTTCACCTCAGCCGCGATGTGGACTTGGAGGTTGGCATGATCAAACTGCGTGATCGGCGCCACGCCCGACACGCCCTCGGTCACATTCTTCCAGCTGTCTTCTACGTTCAGGCCAAGGGGGTTGACCGTTCCCATGCCTGTAACGACGATACGCTCCATCAACGCTCCCAACTCGCCTTCCATTTGTACCCTGAGCCGGTCAGCACCACCACCACCGGATCGGGCAACCTCGGCAACAACGTGCGCAGCCCCTCCCACACGAGGGCCGAGGTTGGCTCTACATAGAACCCCAGTCGAGCCAGGGAGTCACGCCCCGGGAGGATGTCCCCTTCGTCGACTGCCACGAACCGGCCTCCGGAATCCTGCACGATCCGGGTCACGGCGTCCATTCGCAGGGGGGATCTCACGCGCACGCCCTCCGCGACCGTCGAGGCCTCGGTCACAAAGCCCAGCCCGGTCACGCCGATCTCCGAGTAGGCTACCAGCGGCGCGCACACGGCAGCCTGTACGCCGATCAGCACAGGTACCTTCTCGATGACGCCTGCTTCCTGCATAGCTCGAAAGCCGCGACCCATGCCAAGGATCAGGCCGCCCTGCCCCGCGGGCGCTAGAATCGCGCCCGGAGGCCCATGAAGCTGTTCCACGATCTCAAACGCTGTGGTTGCATACCCGGCCAAGTTGTGTGGTAAGTAGGCATGGCTGGCGAACACTGCGCCAGCATCCGCTGCCTGCTGGGCTGCAATGGCGGCCTCGGACCTTGCCCCCGGCACGGACACGACCTCGGCGCCGTATCTGCCGATCTGCACCCGCTTTGGCCCTGAGGCGGACTCTGGGATAAACACCCGAGCGCGTATCCCTGCGCGAGCCGCATAGGCAGCAAATGAGGCGCCCGCGTTGCCTGACGAGTCTTCTACCGCCCGCACGACGCCGCGCGAAACGAGAAAGGAGACCAGCGCGGCGCTGCCACGATCTTTGAATGAGCCGGTCGGATTCGCGTACTCACACTTGAAGTGGATCCGCCGATGATCGAACCTCGCCTCCACAAGCGGGGTTTGACCCTCACCCAGGGAGACACGATCACCGGCTGGCTGCAGCGTGCGCCAATAGCGCCAGATGCCCAGTTGGTCCGGATCCGGATTGGTCCAGGTTAGAGGCTCGATGTCATCGAAAATGCCCCCACAGTGTGGACAATGATAGGGCGCTCCTAAATCGGGGTACGGTCGCCCGCAATTCTGGCAGACAACCTTCATCACTCACCCGGCTTGGGAACGTAGCCGCCTTCCACCCACCACTCCCCGTCCGGTCCGGCTTCCTTCTTCCAGACCGGCACGATCTCCTTTAGCCTGTCGATACCGTAGCGCGCCGCGTCGAAAACGCCATCATCCCGATGCGCAGCCGTGCACGCAATCAGTACCGTTGGTGTCTGGGGTTCGAGCCTTCCGACGCGCTGCACGATCGCAATTCCCTCCACGACCGGCCAGCGTTCCCGGATCTCGTCGGCGACCTGCTTCATCTTGGCCTCAGCCATTGGCTTGTAAGCCTCATATTCCAGGAAGAGCGTCTTGTGCGCCGGCTCCCGCCCTGTAACCTCCCGCACCATGCCGATGAAGATCGCCGCCGCGCCTGTGGTGGGCAAAGTGATCTTCGCCAACAGGTCGTTCAGCTCGATCTTGGCCTCTGTGAGCAGGTAGATCGTGGGCGATGACATGAGAAACGGGTTCGAACCTAGTCAATAATCAAGTTGTGCGGCGAAGGACCTTGTAGGGACTCTAGCCCCCACTGACGGGCGGAAATAGCGCAACCTCCCCATTCGCGGGAATCACAGCCTCGTCGAAGGCAAACTCACGATTGATGGAGACGACCACCGTCTTCAACGATTCGCGCAATTCGGGGTAGTCGCGGCTCAGCTGCTCTCGCAAGCCTCGCACGTCCATGTCCTCAGGAATGTCAAGCTCCAGCGACTTCCTGCCCGCCCGCTGGCGCAGCGTGGCAAAGAACATGACCTTGATCCTATTCATTGACAACGTCTCCCGACCGACCGCCGTGTTTCTCCACCAGACGGATGTTGCCAATGCGCATAGTCTTTTCTGCCGCCTTTGCCATGTCGTAGACCGTGAGGGCTGCGACTGACACGGCCGTCAACGCTTCCATCTCGACGCCGGTTTTGCCCGTGGCCCTTGCGGTCGCAGTGATGACCACCCCGGGGAGCGCATCATCCAATGCGAGCTCAACATCGATGTGCGACAGGGCCAGGGGATGGCACAGTGGCACCAACTCCGATGTCTTCTTCGCAGCCATCACGCCGGCAAGTTCGGCGATGGCAAGAACATCGCCTTTCTGCAACTGCCCGTCCCGGATGAGCCCCAGGGTGGCCTTTTCCATTCTGACCTCGCCCTTGGCCACTGCAACGCGTACCGTGTCTGCCTTCTCACTGATGTCAACCATCCGGGCACGTCCGGTTGAGTCGATGTGCGATAGTTTGCCTGCCATTTTGTCGATTATACCCGTGGCAGTACATCGGATCTTGGCGCAGGGTGTGATGCGAGGCACAGCGCAGGAGACCGCAGATCCTGTGCGCAGAGGGTCGGCTGCAACGGCTGACCGACATCGCGCTGATATAATCGGCAACGCCATGCAGAATCCCCTTGGGCCGCGCACCGACTACAAGGTCCACATCCCGGTCTATGAAGGACCGCTCGATCTGCTTCTTGACTTGATCGAGCGGGCAGAGCTCGACATCACTGCGGTTTCGCTGGCCATGGTGACGGACCAGTACCTGGTCTACATGCATAGCCTTGAGCAGGCCAATGCAGGTGACATGTCGGCATTCCTGATCATCGCGGCGCGCCTGCTGCAGATCAAGTCAGAGGCCCTTCTTCCACGACCTCCACAACGCGAGCCGGGTGAGGAGGACATTGGCGAGTCCCTTGTTGATCAGCTCAGGCTCTATAAGCGCATCAAGGAGATCGGCGCCTGGCTTGAGGGACGTCAACAGGCGCATATGGCAACATATCTTCGGGTTGCACCGCCGCCCAAGCTTGCAGCAAGATTCGATCCCTCAGCGCTGACACTCGAGATGCTGATGGCTGCCGCGGAGAGCGTGTTCACACGAACAGCGGACAAGGAACCGCTGGGGAGTATCATCGCCGCCCCAACTGTGACGATTCGCGAGAAGATCGACCTCATCACCCGAACGCTCAGGCAGCTGCAGCGTGCATCGTTCCGTGGCCTTATCGCCGACAAGGCAACGAGGCTCGAGGTGGTTGTTACCTTTCTTGCGCTGCTGGAACTTATCAAGCGTTACCGCGTTCAGGTGCAGCAGAACGCCCTCTTCAGTGACATCGAGATCGAGCAGCTTGAGGACTGGAGAGAAGGCGAAGACATCGAACTGGAGTTCGAGTAATTCGCGCGGGCTCTGGCCGGCCGTAGTCGCTGACACCGACCCTGAAGGACACCGCAGCATATCTCGAGCTCTGCAGGAGGACCTCAACATTCACTTCAAGCCCTTCGGCCTGCTGGCGCTCGGTTTCCTGGCGACGATCTCTGCCTGCAGCACCGTTCAAATTCCGGGTACCTCCCCAGCCGATATTGCCACCATCGTCGCAGCCACTCAACGCGCCGCGCCGACATGGACGCCATCGCCGACTTTGCAGCCGACCGACACCGGCACGCCGACAGTCACACCCACGCCGGTGCTCGGAACGCCGGCGGCGCCCACACGCATTGGCTTATTGAACGGCGCGTCCTCAGCCGTCATCAATTGTCGCATAGTGCCCGGTGAGACTCAGGCATATGCTATTCGCGGCCGCCAGGCGCAGCCAATGCTGGTGCATCTGGATTCCCCCACGGGCGATGCATCCTTTTCAATGATGTCAGAAGGGGGAACCTTCTTCGTAAGGCCCGGCACTTTCACCTCTTGGCGAGGGACTCTTCCAAAGACGGGCGATTACTACCTCGGAGTCCACGGTGGTTCCGCGCCGACCGCCTACAATCTCTCCGTCCAACTAGTGACACGCATCAACTTCAAAGAGGGCACATCAGCCGCGACTGTGAGCGGCAATGCCCCGGAAGGATCGATAGCGACCTACAGTGTCTTCGGGGAGGAGAAAGAGCGTCTCGTCGTGACGCTGTCGGGAGCTGGCCGCATGGCCGCCCTCAGCATCCTTGGGTTTGCCAACGGCAACTCGTACTTGTCCTCGTCTGCTCAGAAGACCACGTTCACCTTCACATTGCCGGTCACTCAGGACTATATCCTCGAGATCGTTCCGAAGGCAGGCAAGACGATCGACTACATTCTTGATGTCCAGGTCGAGTGACCGCGCAAGCTCAAAACAGGCACTCCGAACATCCCCGCATTGGCACCTTTTAGGTCGTCAAGAACTGTCTGCGTGATCACATGGCCGGTGAGAATTCGCCTTGCGGGGAAGGGTTTTATGTTGGTTTCATAAGGGATTAAGCAGTAATAAAGTGGCTACGCGCAGTGCACCCTTTTTGCTGCACAATCAGCGCTTGGGCGGTCACATGCGCCGCACATGGTGAGGCGGCAAGGCAGGCCCTTTGGCCTTTCTTGAAGATTTCACTGCAGTGACCTTGGGCCTTCTGGATCCTAATCAGACGGTTTCCGAGAGCCAGTGGTTCACCCAGGAATTGCTTTCCCAGCTTGGAATCAAAGAGGCTCTCGTTGGACGAGAGCCTCTTGGTGTTCTACGCCTTCTTTTCCTGATCCTTGGGAGGTTCGGGCTCACCACCTTCGGATTTGCCGCTTAGCCCATCGCGGAAGTTCCGTATGCCCTTGCCCAGCTCACCCGCGACCTTTCCTATCCGACCAGGTCCGAAGAGCAGCACAAGGATGACCAGGATTATCAGAAGTTCAGGTATGCCAAAGCTACGCGCGAAAGGCATGTTCACTCCTTCGAGTGCACTTTACCACAGTCCGCTGAAACCTGCCATTGGGACCGCCGGATCATGGCGCCGTCCCCCTAGGAGTTGCGTCCCCAGATCAGGCCCTCAATGAATCGCATGATGCGCAGCAGAAGCGAGCGCAAACGCGCCCAGGTCTGATAGCGCTCGGCGTGTACGGGCCGCTCGAGTGGCAGCGGACCGGTCCATTCGGCAGCAAGCGCGCCCCACGTAAGGCCGGCGCCAAATCCAACCAGCACGATGCGATCCCCCTTCTTGAGCAGACCCTTTTCATGGGCTTCGACCGTGGCTATGGGAATCGATGCCGTGGAGGTATTCCCATAATGGTCCACATTGATCACAAAGCGATCAAGCGGAAGCTTCAGGTACTTTGCCGCCGTCTCAATGATGCGGTAGTTTGCCTGGTGAGGGATGATCCACTGGACATCCTCAGTGGTGAGACCGGCCAGCTCCAGGACCTCACGCGCAGCGCGCCCCATCACGCGCGTGGCAAAGCGAAATACCTCCCGTCCGTCCATGTGGATGAAGTGCCTGCCTTCACGCAGAGTCTGCTCGCTCGCGGGGTATCGGCTTCCCCCTCCTGGGAGCGAGAGCAGGTCCGCTCCGGATCCATCCGAATGCATGACGGCGGACAATACTCCTCCGGGCAGATCACTCGCCTGCAGCACAAAGGCGCCCGCACCGTCGCCAAACAGGATGCATGTCTTGCGATCCTCCCAGTCGACGAAACGTGAAAGGTTCTCGGTGCCGATGACCAGCGCATTGCGGATCGATCCGCTGCGGATGGCCTGTGCGGCCATATTGGTTGCGAAGATGAAACCCGTGCAGGCGGCAGAAAGATCAAACGCGCCCGCTTTGGTCGCACCAAGCTGATCCTGGATCAGGCAGGCCGTCGCCGGGAAGATGTATTCCGGGCTGGATGTGGCACAGATGATCAGATCAATGTCAGTCGGCTTCAGGCTGGCGATGTTCAGCGCACGTATGGAGGCTTTCACGGCCAGCGCCGAGGGATACTCCCGGTCTCCTGCAATGCGCCGTTCGCGGATGCCGGTCATTTCCACAATCCACTTGTCGCTGGTATTGACGCGCTGAGCCAGCTCCTCGTTGGTCAGCACGGTGTCGGGAACCGCCATCCCCCACCCCGTGATATGTGCGTATGGCATCTGGGATCCTTCTTTGAGACGCCTCCGCAAGCCGCATCATGCCGGCGCGGTGGCATCCCGGCTCAAGTTGCGTATTTGCTCAGGATCAGGCTGGCGTTATGCCCGCCGAAGCCGAATGAATTCGACATCACATGTAAAGGCTTGGCCTGGCGCGCTGTGTTGGGTACGTAGTCCAGGTCGCACTCCGGATCGGGAAACTCGTAGTTGATGGTAGGCGGAAGAACGCCCTCGTTGAGGACCTTCACACAGATGGCGGCTTCCAGCGAGCCGGAAGCGCCGAGGAGGTGGCCGGTCACCGACTTGGTGCTGGAGATCGGCACGCGATAGGCGTGTTCTCCAAATACGCTCTTCACGGCAAGTGTCTCGCTCTTGTCATTCAGGCGCGTGGATGTGCCGTGCGCGTTGATGTACCCGATGTCACTGGCCTTCAGCCCGGCATCCCGAAGCGCCAGCTGCATCGAGAGCGCAGCCCCCGCACCGTCTTCAAGCGGTGCTGAAATGTGGAAGGCGTCGTCTGAGGTGCCGTATCCCGTGAACTCGCAGAGGATCGGTACTCCCCGGCGCCGCGCCGATTCCAGCGATTCCAGCACGACCATCGCGGCCCCCTCTCCCATGAGGAATCCATCGCGTTCGCGGTCGAATGGCCTGGAGGCGCGCTCCGGAGCATCGTTGCGGGTGGAAAGGGCTGTCATGGCGTTCAGTCCGGCCATGGCCAGGGGAACAATGGCCGCCTCGGACGATCCGACCAGCATGATGTCCGCTGTGCCGCGCCGGATGATGGCCGCGGCTTCTCCCAGGGCGTTGGTGCCGGTGGCGCACGCGGTCGCGATCGACATGTTCGGCCCCCGGGCGCCGGTGCGGATCGCCAATATGCCCGCGGCGCTGTCGGAGATCATCATGGGGATCAGGAAAGGGCTCACCCGATCTGGACCGCGATCCCGCAGCACCTCGTAGTTGCCAGTCATTGTCCCGACGCCACCGATGCCCGTGCCAACGATGATCCCTGTCCGGTCGCGGTTGGCTTCATCGATCTTCAGGTCGGCCTGGGCAATTGCTTCGTCGGCGGCAGCCACTGCAAATTGCACAAAGCGATCCATCCTGCGCGCCTCTCGCGTGCCGAAACGACCCACGCCATCGAAGTCCTTCACTTCGGCGGCGAACCTGGTCTTGTGTGAAGAGGCGTCAAAGTGCGTGATCGGACCGGCGCCCGATCTCCCGCGCAGCACTGCATCCCAGGTCTCAAGCACAGACTGCCCCAATGGACTGATGCAGCCCAGCCCAGTTATGACAACTCTTTTCCTCATCCCGTTCTCCCAAAAAAAGAAAGGACAAGAGGTCGTCTTGTCCTACACATCGGCCTGCAGATATAACACGGGCTGTCTAGTTCCGATGCGTGGGTCCGCTCCGGGCGGGCAGCGTCCGCCACGCCTGCCGCAGGTGCAGCCTGTCATGCTCTGCCATGAATCCCATTACCTCAAGGAAGTTCGTCGGTCCAAAAATGGCGTGCCGCGCTGGCTTCGCCCATACATCATCCGCGACCGATCGTAAACGATCCAGGCAGGCAACGCGTGCCGCGGCCAACTCCCGCACTGAAGATGGCCCGTTTTCGCCAAGGTACCGCCTCTGTTTCGCCCAAACTGCGGCGTCGGGACGCGCCACGAACGGTGCATCGGACTCGAGCAGCGTGGCTATCTGCTGCGCATGGACCTCGCGTTCTGTATCCCGCAGGTGGCACACCAGCTCGATCATGGCCCAATCATCGGGCGACGCCTCGTGCGTCCATTCAGCAGGCGTCAATGCAGCCGTAAGACCCTGGAGGACCGCTGGCGTTGCCTCGAGCATTGCCAGGATCGCCTCCTTCGTATTGATGACCGGAGGCTGGAGGGCGCTCTCATCGGCCTGGATCCATTCGCGCAGTTGAAACAGGTCGCCTGAGCGTTCTGCGACTCCATCGCTGCCGCCATTGACGTGAAAGCTGGTCAGGCCCAGACGCTCCGCCGGAAGCAGATCCCGTTCCACGTCATTGCCGGCCATGATGGTCGGACGATCAGGCCATCCGAGACGCCCCAGGACCTCGGCGAAGTACGCCGGATGTGTCTTGGTGAAGTGAAACGTTTCAAACGAGGAGATGACCGCAAATTGCCCAGGGTCCAGGCCGGCCCAGCGCACGCGTTCCAGAGTCGCGGCCATGGGGAACACCGGATCCGTCGCCATAGCTACCTGATGGCCGGCGGACAGGGCCCAATCGATCAATTCCTGTGCGCCCGGCTTTCTCTGCGTTGCACGCCCCAGAGTGGGAAAAACACTCTGATAGAACTCATCGATCTCCCCGCGCAGCGAGTCCGCGGGTGTACCCAGCCGCGGATAGAACTCAGCCTCGAAGACCTCCTGCAGGGTATGCGAGGGGTCGCGGTTGAGCATCATTCGCCTCACACCCGCCTGGAGCGCCGAAAGCATTGTCTCCGCGGGGACTATACCCGCCAGGTGGCCGGCGAGCGCCTTATAGTAGGCGGGCAGGAACACGTCGGTGTTGGTTTGCAGCAGCGTGTCGTCAAGATCAAGAAGCAGGGTGATCGGCATATCCGGGCTACCTGGGCGGCAGCGGCGCCAGGGCGTCGCGCACGCAACTCAGTCTTTCACGATGAATTCGGCCGGCAGGGGATGGCATTCACCACACCCGATCTCCGGTTCCGCGACCTCGCGTCCCACCTTCTCACAGCTTGCGGTCACACGCACGCGCCGTTGCAGGCCGGCGCTCAGAGGCCTGGAAACTGCAGCTCGGAAATGCAGGAATTCGCAGGCATTCGCGCGCAGGATGTCTGGCATCGGGCACGTCCCACATAGATCCCGGCTCCATGGCTGCCCTGACACCAGGAGCAATCTGCACTCCTCACTGCTACGGCCCCGGAAGTAGTTGCCGTAGAAATACTTGCACTCTTTGCCAGCTGGCGTTCGCATTCGCGTTGGGAAGACCCGGCCGGCGATCATCGCCGGCACCGCTGCAGCCAGATCGGCGCGCGGTCTCGTTGTGGGTTCGAAGAGAGGACAGGCTCTCGCGATCTAGACCCTGGTCACATACTCGCCGGTGCGAGTATCCACCCGGATGATGTCGCCGACCTTGACGAACTGAGGGCACTGCACCTCGAGGCCGGTCTCGGTCTTGACCTTCTTCGAGACTCCCGTGGCGGTGTCACCCCGGACCGCCACCTCCGCTTCCTTGACCTCCAGGTCGACCGAGGTGGGCAGCTCCACGTCCAGCGGCTGACCATTGTAGAACGTCAACTTCACTTCCATGCCGGCCTTCAGGTACAGGGCATGCTCGCCCAGAATCTCCGCCTTGATGGCAGGCTGATCAAAGGTCTCATTGTCCATGAAATGATAGAAAACAGAATCCGTGTACAGGTACTGGACATTGTGGAAGTCCAGCCGCGCATCCTGGACCCTATCGCCGGACTGAAAGGTCTTGTCGATATTGGAGCCCGTGATGAGGTTCCGGGCCTTGATCTTGATCGAGGCATTACCTCGGCCGGTCTTGTTATGGCTGTACTCGATCACCTTGAAAAGCCCCCCATCCAGTTCAAAGGTGACCCCCTTGCGAAGATCGTTTACATCGATCATGCGTGTTTCCTCAACTTACGTAGATTTCCACCCCGACGGTTCTCAGCTTACCGGGAGGCAGACGATATCGCAGGGAAGATCGTGTCACAAACCGACCGATTATACCGCGGCTTTGGCGTGGCCCGCCTCGGCATCCGGGCTTCCGCGCAGCAGCTGAACCGCATGGTCGAGCGCCGGCAGGATCACCTCCAGGTTCTCCAGCGCGCCCTTGGGGCTTCCGGGGAGATTGACGATGAGAGTGCTGCCGCGGATGCCCGCCCGAGCGCGTGAAAGCATCGCATGTGGTGAGATTGCCAGGCTTGCAGATCGCATGGCCTCCACCAGCCCCGGCGCTTCTCGATGAATGACCGCGAGCGTCGCCTCTGGTGTCACATCCCGAACACCGAAGCCGGTGCCGCCGGTGGTGAGGATCACGTCGGCGACAGCCTCGTCCACCCAGCGCCTCAACCTGTCACGGATGTCCGCCTGCTCATCCTGCACGATCTCCTGCCTGGTGACATCCCAATCCAACGCGGCGACACGGGCCGCGAGGGCCAGGCCGGACGTGTCTTCCCTTTCGCCGCGTGCCGAACGATCAGAGACTACCAATATGGCTACGCGCAAGCGCATTAGACCAAGTCCTTGGCGAATATGTAATCATCCAGCAGGCCCCAGCCGATGCCCTCGTAGTACTTCACGGCGTCCAGGTTATCGGGCCGCACCAGCAAATAGCAGCGAATGCAGCCTTTGTGCCGCAGCCGATCCTCAACCTCTGCCATGAGCCTCGAGGCCACGCCCCGGCGCCTGAATGCCAGCGCCACGGCAAGGTGATAGACCATGCCGCGCCTGCCGTCGAAGCCGCCGATGACCGTACCGATGATCTCTGAGCCGGACTTGGCCACCAGGAAAAGATCTGGGTCTCGCTGCAGCTTCTTCAGGACCTCAGCCGGCGCGTCTGATGCTCCAATGCGTACTCCCGCGCCCACCGACTCCCAAAGTTGAATTGCGGCCGAGTAGTCTTCGGGATACTTGAACTGCCGTATGTGGATCGGCGTCATGACGCGCCCGGCAAATGCGTTCGGAGCAAGCCCATGAATTCGTCGGGCATGAAGGGTTTGAGCAGAAAGTCGTCGGCACCGCGCTGCAGGCAGTCCTCTCGGACGTTCAGTCCCGAGATCATCAGGATATACAGGTTCTCGCCAGCCTTGGAGCGCCGAATGCGTTCCACCAGATCAAGACCATTCTGCTTCGCGAAGACCATATCCAGGACCAAAGCATCCGGCGCCAATTGTTCCACGGCAGCGGCCACATCCGCGTCACCGTCCACGGCTGTCACATCATAGCCGTCCATCCTGAGTAGTGTGCCCAGGAGTCCGACCATCGTTGTGTCATCTTCGGCCAGAACGATTCTTGCCATTCACCCTGCTCTTCTTTGCCTGCTTCTTGCTGGGTGCCGCGTGCGCCTTTGCCGCGTGCTGAGGCGCCGCAGGCTCCAGCGCCGCGGCCAGCACATCGTCCACGGTTTGCACAAAGACGAACTGCATGGATTCCTTGATCTCGGCCGGCACATCCTCGAGATCGGACTTGTTGCGCTCCGGAAGCACGACCATCTTGAGTCCGTTTCGGTGCGCCGCGAGCACTTTCTCCTTAACGCCTCCGATCGGAAGAACCTGGCCGCGCAGCGTGATCTCGCCCGTCATGCCGAGGTGGGGCTTCACTTTGCGGCCGGAGATCAGCGAGACCAACGCGGTCGCCATGGTCACGCCGGCGGACGGCCCGTCTTTGGGCGACGCACCGGCGGGGATGTGAAGATGCAGATCATGCTTGTCAAAGAATTCCGATGGAATTCCCATTTCCTGCGCACGAGAGCGGACGTATGAGAGGGCTGCCCGGGCGGATTCCTGCATCACGTTCCCAATCGAACCGGTGATCTGGAATCCATGTGAGCCGGGCATCTTGGTGGCTTCGACAAACAGCACGTCGCCGCCGAAAGGTGTGTAGGCCAGGCCCGGAACGATCCCCGGCATCGAGGTGCGCACGTTCAGCTCCTCTGTGCCGTAGAAGATCGGTTTCTCCAGGAATTCCTCAATAAGCGCCGGCGTGATCTCAAATTTCTCCCCCTTGCCCTCTGCGATGCGCGTGCCCGTCTTGCGGCAGATGGCGCCGATCTTGCGCTCCAGGTTTCGAACGCCGGCCTCGCGCGTGTACTCGCGGATGATCTTGTGCAGCGACTCGTCGCTGAAGACCACCTCATCGGGCCGCAGTCCGTTTTCACGGATCTGGCGCGGGATCAGGTAGCCCTTGGCGATGGCGATTTTCTCGTTGTCTGTGTAGCCCGAGAGGTAGATGACCTCCATGCGATCGTAAAGCGGTCCCGGGATCGTCTCAGCGGTGTTGCCCGTCGTGATGAAGAACACTTGCGACAGGTCGAATGCCACCTCCAGGTAGTTGTCCCGGAAATCGCTGTTCTGCTCCGGATCCAGCACCTCCAGCAAGGCAGAGGCCGGATCGCCGTGATAGTCAAACGTTAGCTTGTCGACCTCATCCAGCATGAAGATCGGATTCCGTGATTCGATACGTCTCAGGGACTGCAGGACCCGGCCTGGCAGGGCTCCGATATACGTCCTTCGATGCCCGCGGATCTCCGCCTCGTCCCGGACTCCGCCGAGCGAAGCACGGATGAACTTGCGCCCCATCGCCCGGGCGATCGACTGACCCAGTGAGGTCTTGCCAACCCCTGGTGGGCCGATGAAGCACAGGATGATGCCCTCGCGCTCCCGTCGGATCTGGTCCTTGGAGGGTTCCTTGAACTCGTCCTTGCGATCCAGGCGCAGTTTGCGCACCGCCAGGAACTCAAGAATGCGGTCCTTCACGTCCTCAAGGCCAAAGTGGTCTGCATTCAGGATCTCGCGTGCGTGTGCGATGTCGAGGTTGTCGTCCGTGGTTTTCGACCAGGGCAGCGTTACCATCCAGTCGAGGTACGTACGGATCACACCGTACTCGGCGGCGGCGCTGGGCAGGCGTGAGAGCCGGTCAAGTTCCTGGCGCGCCTGCTTATCTGCCTCCGGCGGCATCTTGGCCTCGTCGATCTTCTGCCGAAGCTCCTCGACCTCGGCCGCCTGCTGATCCTTTTCCCCCAGTTCCTTCTGGATCGCTTTCATCTGCTCGCGCAGGTAGTACTCGCGCTGCACCTTCTCGATCTCGCCGCGTGCCTCGTTCTGGATCTTCTGCCCGAGCGTCAGAACTTCGGCCTCGCGCACCAACAGGCCGATGAGCTTGCGCAGTTTCTCCGTGACCGAATCGATCTCCAGGAGTTCCTGCGCGTCCTTCAGCTCAATGCGCTGGAAATTGGCGATTGTGTACACCGTCTGCAAGGGGTTCTCAAGAGACGTGATGGAGTTGACCAGCTCCTCCGGGAAAGAGGGGATCATCTGGGTGATTTGCTGGAACTGATCGCGCGCATTGCGCGCCAGGGCATCGATCTCCAGACCCTCTTCAACCTTCTCCGGATCCAACTCGATTCGCGCCTTGAGATAGGGCTCCTCGGAAACGAACTCGACCAGCTTGAATCGTTCCAGTCCCTGCACCAGAAGCCGGACGGTGCCGTCCGGTGCACGCAGCAATCGGTGGACAGTGGCGATCACGCCCACCTGGTAGAGGTCGTTGGGGCCCGGAGTCTCGAGCTCAGGATTCCTGGACGTGACAAGCCCCACCAGCTTGTCCGCTGCCACGACATCATCGACCAGCTTGATGGACCTTGCCTGACCAACTGTCAGCGGAACGGCTGTCTGCGGGTAGACGACAACGCCACGAAGCGGCAGGATCGGTAGCGTATCGGGGTACTTCTGCTGACCCGCGGTTGCCTCGGTCTCGGTCGGGGCCTCGTCTTTCTTTCCAATGCCAGACAGGACCGGCCCCACGAGCAGCCTCAGCTCCTCGTCCGACTGGCCCATCCATTCCAGGAGGTCGGCCATGCTGGTTTGCCAGCGCGAAGCAGGCATCATCCCTCGATCTTCACGTCGACGCGTTTTGCCTTCGGAAGCCGCACGACCAGGAAACCGTTGCGGTACTCTGCCTTCGAAGTGTCGAGGTCAACCGGACCCGGCAGGCTCACCGCCGTCGAGAACTTGCCGAAATGGATCTCCATCTGGTGATATGCACGCCGCTCCGTGAGATCCGGCCGTTGACCCGTGACGATCAGTACGCCGTTCTCGTAGACAACCTCGAAATCCGACTCGCGCATACCGCCGATCTCGACGCTAACGACATACTCGTCTGAGGTCTCGAAGAGGTCCGTGGGCGGACTCCATACTCCGGCGGTGACTTGCCATCCCAGGGCGCCGCGCACCTGGCGCCGCCTGTCGACAACTGTCAATGTCTCCGACCTACGGATCACTGTGGGCATTTCTTACTCCTCGGCGAGCACGTCCGACGATCACTGCCGGGCCAGGGGCATGGGCTGCCTCGCGCTGCGCGTGCAGCTTCCTCGCCCGACGGCGCCGCCATGCTCAACCAACCAGCGCCTTGCGCGCCGCATCCAGCACCGCGGCGTAGTCCGGCTCAACGCTGTTGTCGGGCATGTAGGCCACATAGGTAAGCCGGCCATCTCTCCCGACAACAAACACTGCGCGCCGCAGTATTCGCCGTTCCTTGATCAGCGCGCCATACTTCTCGCCAAACTCAGCGTTCATGTGGTCAGAAAGGGTGATCACCCTGTCAACGCCAGCAGCGCCGCACCAGCGCTCCTGCGCGAACGGCAGATCAGTGCTGATCACCTCGATCACGATATCTTCGCCCAGCCCGGCAGCCTCCTGGTTGAAGCGGCGCGTCTCCAGGTCACACACAGGCGTGTCGAGGGACGGCACCGCCGCCAGGATCCGCACTTTTCCGGCCGTATCCGCCAAGCCACGCATCGGCGTCCAGTCGTTTGTGTGTAGGGTGAAATCCGGCGCGACATCGCCAACCTTGACGTCGTTGCCGATGACAGTGGCGTCCTTGCCCCCAACCTTGATCAAGCCCGTTCGTTCGACAGCCATAGGTCCCCGCCTCCAGGAAGTTCTTAGATGTGCTGTAGGGTCCACGCGTCTCATGCTGCCTCGTACCTGGCGCCCCTGGCGGGATTCGAACCCACAACCTCCTGCTTAGAAGGCAGTTGCTCTGTCCGTTGAGCTACAGGGGCAAAAACAACGTCAAACGCGCCTGCGTTCTGCCTAGGCAGTTGCTCATCCTGCCCAACGCCTTGGGCAGTATACGCCCTCGCCAACTAGCCGTCAACGAGCTTACTGGTTTGCCTCGCGCCGGCAGCGCAAGATCGGATTGAACCTGCTTTTGGAAGATCTACGTCGTTTCGGGTGTCGCGACAGGCGCAGATGAAGATTCCTGCGCCAAAGCGCGCAGAGGCCTGAGGCCCCGATAAACGCGCGGCCCCGCCAGGGTTCTCAGGATCGTTTCGGCGGGCCTGCCAAGCTTCTTCCCAAGTTGCTCAGCGCTCATCGGCTGATTCCCGTTAACCAGCAGCACGCGGAATACTGCCTCAACCACCGTCGTGCGCGCGTTCACAAACTCGGGCTGCAACGCGCAGTGATCCATGAGCGCATGCTGGATCCCATCCACTTGCGTGACTTCGGCAGTCTTGGGATCGATCCAGTCGATCCTGGTTTCCTCGGGCAGATCAGCGAGGCTCTGCTGATGCTCAGCACACAGCAGCGAGCGCAGGAAGACGTGCCAGTCCCGATCGTTCTTCTCCCACCACTCGAAATCAATGTGAAAGGGAGTTGCGGTGGTTGGCTTGAGCAGGCTCATGCGTTCTCTTCCAGCCTGAAGTGAAGATCGCCGACATGCGCGAAGCGCGGCTGGGTCGCCAGCAGCGAGAACAGCGGCGCAGGCGGCACCCGGCGTATGAGATTAATGGCAGCGTAGAGTTCCTGAGCGTGGACGTGACCCTGCGGGTTCACTTTCATCAGCTCGCGCATCACCGTCACGACCTGTTCTTCAAAGGGGCGCTTCTTCTCCCACAGCGGGTCGAGCGCATCGAAGTCACCGACGTAGATCGCCATGCGGTCATTGAATTCTGCAGTGATCGGCTGCTTGAGCATGGCGAAAACCAGGCCGCCATCCGCGCCGACGATCAGCGTGCGGATCCAGTCCTTGGAGGACCGCTGCGTCCTGGCCTCAACGATCACCTCACCCGGCTTCTGACCCTGCCGCACGGAAACCAGGCTGCCGGGTATCAGCTGGTGTGACTTGTACCACTCGCGCAGGCCAAAAGCGTATCCGTGCTCTCGCACGATCCAGGCCGGCATCTTGATGCCACTGCGCGCGTCAATGAGCGTGAAACGCACGCGCGGCGACTCGTGTGCTGTGGGAAAGAGGGCGCGCGTTCTCTCAGATATTGGAAGTGTCCCGGCGCGCAGGTGCGGATAGATCAAGCTGATCGTGACCTCCTTGACTTCCTTGCCTCCAGCCGCGGCCGGAACGGCTTCACTGAGCTCGTCATCCAGCTGCGCCTCGAGCTTGCGCATGGAATCATCCATCACTGAAGGATCATGCTCGATCCTCGAGTATTGCAGGAACGATGGGACCTGCCTGACACCCTCCGGCTCCAGCCTGTGCAGGCACCACAGCACCTGTCCCGCGGGTCCGACCTCGTCGAAACGCTCGTCGTCCTGCAGCGCGCGGTTTATCGAGAACTCGGCCAATTTCGGATTGATGCCCGCGGGGAGTTCCACGTCCTTCAACAAAGCGGAGGTGGGCTGCGGCTCGCCCTGCGCCATATCGAGCACGGCCTCAGCCAGATTCAGCTGTCCTTCGCCTACATTGATCAGCAAGCCGCGCGGGAACCACCGCCCTGCAATGTACACCAATGCAGGATCAGCAGCCAAGGCGGCTTCGAGCTTCTTCTGTATTTTTGGCCCATGCTCTTCAATGATGTCGTCGAGTCCGGAACCGGCCAGCTCCATGCCCTTCTCCGGCGCCTCGTTCAGAACGTGATCTTCCAGGCCTGCGGCGAACATGCGCTCTGCGCCATTCTCCATCGCCACCGTGATCACATCGAACGCGCCCGCCTCCGGGTTGACGCCGTCCCTGCTGGCTGTCACCCTGCCCCTCTTCCAATCCAGTGCGGGAAACACGAGCTCCTCGCCGGCGGCGTAGCGCTCGCGCGGCAAGTAGGCTCTGCCGGCGGCCTTCCTCTGTTCCTCACGAGCCTGCTGCTCAGCCCTGATCCGCCACGATACAAATACCGGCGTCAGGTCTTCGGCCGTCAGAGGAGTCTCGACCTCCAGCAAATGAGTTTGGAGTGCTTCGAGGTCTTGCTTGTTGATTTGAAGGTTTGCCCAGTATTCCGGGGGAAAGAATTGCACCGGTGCCATCAGATCCTTGCCGCGAGTGGTAGTGTCGGCGTAGTGACTCGCGCGCGAGTTGCGAATGCCTTGCTCAAGGCGCAATAATTATACACTACCGAAGTGCAATGTCATCGTCTATATGGCAATCATGATCCTCTGCCGGCAGCCCTGAGGCGCCATACGACCTCAGAGCAGAAAACCCCCTCCTTCCTCCGCCCAAATGTTCAAGTGGAGTTGAGAATCTGCCCTCTGTCTGGACTTGGGAGAGGCCGGGAGATAGTCTCCGGGGAAAATGGTCCCCGTGCCTCAGCCTTTGGGATCGAGAGGCGCCAGAGTCGCGAGGGTTGGCAGAAAAAGGAGTACTTTGCCACCCGATGTTGCGCTCTTTGTGGCGGTTCTTCTTCTGCTGCTTTTTCCACCACCACCAGATGGTTAGTAGTTGTTGGCTCCGTCTTCAGTAGCTCAGTACTTTGTGATTCAGTGCTTAATACATCGAGCACTTGCCCACCGCTGGCTGCACCACTGGTGGAAAAACCGCACGTGGTGGATTGGGGTAAATCCGCGCGCTTTTAAAGCACATCAGTCATCCTGGGAGGCCAGGGCGGGGCTCTCATAGATCGTGGTTACCCAGCCGAAGGTTCCGTCAACCCGCTGGATCCGCTCGCGGCGTAAGTAGCCGGCTTCGCTCAACTCACGCAGCACACGGCGGATCTTATGCTCGCCGGCGGGCCCACGCTTAAGGAGGTCGTGCAGCCGCACCTGCCAGTCGTCCGGCTTCGAAAGCAGGTATCCCATCAGGCCCCGTGCTTCCCAGGAGAGCAGTTCGTCGTTGAATACCGAATTGGCCACCACGAAGTACTTCTCCACCTTCGGCAGCCTGACGATTGTGGACTCCAGGAGCGGTTTCCCACTTCGGCGAGGCGACACTCTACAAGGATAGCACAATTGTTCTAATAGTCAAGTCTATCCCCCGTGCCCTTGACTTTAGCACTTCTGTTCTATACAATCGTGTCATGGTCAAGGGAGAAGACCGCCCGATCCCAAATGCCCGCCTGCTGCGCCTGGCACAAGTCGGCCTCAAGGCCGTGAGTCGGGCTCGACCACCCGAAGAAAGACGCACCAACTCGGCGTGCGGTTGTCCTTCCACCAGTCTCTTGTCCAACGATCAGTCCGAATCCCTTGACGTCAGTTCCACCGAGCAGTATATTGCGATTAATCGGATTAATCATATCTATATGTCCAGAGAGCGTGTTTCACCAACGATTTCGGAGTTCATGCGCTACCTTGCCACCCACCCCGAGGCGGAGAGTAGCCTTCCCGCCCTCAACGGGCTCAGCCGGGACCTAGGCATCAGCCTGGCAGCGCTGCGTGAGCAGCTGGAGGTGGCGCGCGCTCTGGGTCTCGTCGACGTCAAACCTCGGATCGGCACGCGCCGCCGCCCGTTTTCGTTTGCACCGGCAGTTCGCCAAAGCCTCATGTATGCACTGGCCCTCAATGACGGGCACTTCGATCAATTCGCCGAGTTGCGCAACCATCTGGAAGTTGGATTCTGGGATGAAGCCACGCGCAAACTCACCGCCGAAGACGAAGTTGAATTGAAGGCACTTGTGGCCCGGGCGCGCGAAAAACTGAACGGCGGTACCGTGCAGGTGCCGCATGAGGAGCATCGCGCGCTGCACCTGCTCATCTTCCGCCGGCTGGACAATCCGTTCGTGACCGGCCTGCTGGAAGCCTACTGGGATATGTACGAAGCCGTTGGACTCAACCTGTATTCAGGCGACATTGCCTACCTGAAAGAGGTCTGGGACTATCACGCCCGAATGGTCGACTGCATCTGCTCGGGAGACTATGCGGGTGGAGGCGAGGTGCTTGTGGCGCACATGGACCTGCTGGCACAGCGTCCCACGCCGACCGACGCCTCGAGCAAGGCTTTCTGAAGGAGAACGATGACCAGGAAGATAGTAAACGACTTCTCGATCACTATTGGAACCGTGAACGGCTCCGGAAGCTCGACCGCGAACAACACCATCCTGCGCGCCCTGTTCAAGATGGGCATCCCCGTCTCAGGTAAGAACCTCTTCCCTTCCAATATCCAGGGCCAGCCCACGTGGTACACGATCCGCGTCAGCAAGGACGGTTATCTTGGACGCCGTGAAGACCAGGAGATCGTGGTAGCCATGAATCCGGCCTCGTTCGCTCGCGACCTGGCCGCGGTGGCACCGGGCGGTGCGTTCTACTACGCCGATGACATCAAGCAACCCGTCACGCGCAGCGACATCGAGGTCTATGCCATGCCGGTGAAGGAGATCCTGCGCAAAGATCCGAGCATCCCCTCGGATTTCCGGGATATGGTCGGCAGCATGGTCTATGTCGGCGTGTTGGCGCAGATGCTCGGCATCGACCTCGAGAAGATCCGCGCCGCTCTTGAGTTCCACTTCAGAGGCAAGCAGAAACCCATCGACATGAACTTCAATACGGTCAAGGCCGGCGCAGAATGGGCAAAGGCGAATCTGGAGAAGCGTGATCCGTTCGCAGTAGAGCCGATGTCCAAGACCGACGGTCTGATCATGGCTGACGGCAACACCGCCGCCGCCATCGGGGCAATCTTCGGCGGCCTGCAGTTCGTGGCCTGGTATCCCATCACACCCGCCACCACCCTTGCGGAAGCACTCAACGAGTACCTGCCGCAGCTGCGCAAACGCGAGGACGGAAAACACACCTATGCCGTGGTCCAGGCCGAAGACGAACTGGCGGCGATTGGCATGGCCATCGGGGCGGGATGGAGCGGTCTGCGTGCCATGACCTCCACCTCCGGGCCCGGCCTGAGCCTGATGAGTGAGTTCGCCGGCCTGGCTTACTACACCGAAGTGCCGTTGGTCGTGTGGGACGTGACACGGATCGGTCCATCGACTGGATTGCCCACGCGCACCTCCCAAGGTGACGTGACCTTTGTGAACTTCCTCGGCCACGGCGATACCCAGCAGGTGGCACTGCTGCCGGGAGGCATCGAGGAGTGCTTCGAGTTTGGCTGGCGCGCCTTCGACATCGCGGAGCAACTCCAGTGGCCCGTCTACGTCCTGAGCGATATGGACATGGGCATGAATCAGTGGATGAGCAAGCCGTTCCAGTACCCGGATGGACCCATGCAGCGCGGCAAGGTCCTTTGGGAGAAGGACCTGGAGGCGCTCAAAGGCGATTGGGGCCGATACCTCGACAAAGACGGCGATGGTGTGCCCTATCGCACCGTCCCCGGCAACCGGCATCCGGCCAGCGGATACTTCCTGCGCGGCACGGGCCATGATGAATATGCCCACTACAACGAGGATGGCCCCGTCTGGCACCGCATGATGCAGCGGCTGAAGAAGAAGTATGAGATGGCCAGGAAGTACGTCCCGGCTCCCGTTGTACACAAACTGCCCGGCGCAAAGGTAGGGATCATCGCCTTTGGTTCAACCGAGGCAGCCGTGCTGGAAGCCCAGCATCAGCTGGCTGTCGAGCACGATCTGAGGACGGATTTCATGCGCGTGCGTGCACTGCCGCTCACAAACGCCGTCAGAGCGTTTGTGGCAGCGCACGATCCAGTATATGTTGTTGAGATGAACCGTGACGGTCAGATGGCGCAGGTGCTCACGCTGGAGTACGCGGAGTACGCCACAAAGATCCGGTCCGTGGCCTATGAGGACGGTCTGCCCGCCGCCGCGAAATGGATGCGCGAAGGCATTCTGGCACGACACAAGGCAGCCCACCCACAGCCCAAGGGGATGCAAGGCACCCGCAGGGCGGCAGCACGCGCAAAGCCCTCTGGAGCCGTCAAGCGCCCCGGGGCGGCACCCGCACGGCGAGGCGCGAGCACCTCGAAATCGAAGCGCAAGTAGCCTGTTAATCGAATGAGACGGTCTGATCTTCAAGGACCGCGAGGAGCAACCCCATGAACCAGACAATTCCGTCGAACGGCGCCCCCGCACAGGTGAATGCGGCCGGCCTCACCAAGAATGACTATCGCGGCAGTTCTTCGACCCTGTGCCAGGGTTGCGGCCACAATTCGATCTCCAACCAGATCGTGGCAGCCCTGTATGAAATGAACATCGTGCCGGAGCAGGTCGTGAAGTTCAGCGGTATTGGCTGCTCAAGCAAGGCACCCACCTACTTCCTCAGCCGTTCCTTTGGATTCAACGGGCTGCACGGCCGGATGCCCCCTGTCGCCACCGGCACACTGTTCGCGGATCACCGGCTCAAGGGCATCGGTTTGTCCGGCGACGGCGATTCGGCCAGCATCGGCATGGGGCAGTTCAAACACGTCATCCGGCGCAATGTGAACATGCTGTACCTCGTCGAGAACAACGGCGTCTACGGCCTGACCAAGGGTCAATTCTCGGCCACGGCCGATGTGGGCCTGACTCTCAAGCACCAGGGCACCAATATGTACATTCCGGTCGATATCTGCCTGGAGGCCCTGGCGTCCAATGCAACCTTCGTGGCGCGCTCCTTCGCCGGGAATCCCAGGCAGGTCAAGGAATTGCTGAAGGCCGGGTTGGCGCACAACGGCACCGCCATGCTGGATATCGTCAGCCCGTGCGTCACCTTCAACAACCAGACCAACGCCTTCCATTCCTACACCTGGGGGAAGGACCACGAGGAGCCGCTGCATGACATCACGTATGTTCCGCCGCGCAGTGAGATCCTGCTTGAGGAGGAACTGAAGGCAGGCGAGGTCCGCGAGGTCGTACTCCACGACGGCTCAGTGTTGATCTTGAAGAACCTGGACAAGGATTACGATCCGACACAGCGCGCCGAGGCCTTTCGCATTCTTGAGGAGGCTCATCGCAACAACTGGCTGGTAACGGGGCTGATCTACGTGGAGCCAAACCGACCCACCCTGACCGAAATGCACAACCTCGTGGAAACGCCGCTGAACCGGCTGACGGACGCGGACCTGCGGCCACCGCGCGAGATGATGGCCAGGGTAAACGACCTGATGTTCTGACCTGGGCCAATGCCAGTATCACCTGGGCGGCAGTGCGCTGGCGAATAGCCTGGCTCTGCCGTCAACGCTTAATACGATGAACGATCACCGACGCACCGTGGAGCTGTGCTTGCGTGAGGCTGAGTTTGACCTCGTGCGCGCCTCGGGGCCTGGGGGCCAGAACGTGAACAAGGTGGCCACCGCGGTCCAGCTGCGCTTCAATGTGCGCGCCTGCCGGCATCTGGATTCCGAGACCAAGCGACGTCTGATCGAGAAAGCCGGAAGGCGGGCGACTCCAGGGGGTATTATCGTCCTTCACGCGAGTCGCCATCGCACCCAGGTGAGAAACCGCGAAGATGCACTGCAGCGCCTCAGTGACCTGCTGGAGAGTGCGCTCGCGCGTCCGAAGAAGCGCCTCCCAACAAAAGCAACCGCCGCTTCCAAAGAGCGGCGGCTGAGGTCCAAGAAGCTCCGCGCGGAGCTCAAACGTACGCGTTGCGAGATCGCGGCGTAAGAGCTGCCACCAGCGCCAGGAAAGCCCGGCGCGCAAGTCTCATGGTGTGGGAGTCGGCACGGGGGTGACTTTCGGCCCGGGAGTAGGCGGCGGATTGAACACCTCCAGCCCCGCCGTCGTGAAATTGGGATCCAACGTCAGGTTCCTGACCTCGATCCAGCAGCGATCATGATAGATCGGGTTCTCGATCACCAGCCAGCCTACTTTGCTGCCCGCGCCAAGCACGTTCACGACCGTGCCGGCCTTGATTCCGCTGATCACAGGATAGGCGCTGCCTGGCCCCGACCAGCAAAGCGCCGTCGTCTGCACCACTGGTTTTTCTGGGACCATCGTGACGAAGAACGAGGCGGTGGCGGTCGCGCTCGGTCGCTCGATCGTTGGAGATAGAGGGATCGGCATGCCCTGCGCGGTTTGTGTACCCGCTAGCGCAGTCTGCAGAGCCGAAACCGTCTCTACAACCATCGTGGCTGCCGCATTGGTGCCGCCCGCAGTCCAGGGCAGCGTGCATCCCAGGACAGAACACGCCAGGACGAGCGAACACAACGCGATCCTTGATCGATTGGAATTCATATGACCTGCCGCTTCCCGACAAGCCTGACTTGTCCACGCGATTATACCAATCGGCTCACGCCGTCGATCCAGAGTCCCGCTGGACGCCGCGTCAGGGGCCTCCGTCTGAGATCATCTTGATATGTGATTCTCGTGCGTGCAGGGATACATTGCTGGTGGGCCCGGGGTTCTGCGTCGAAGCACCCCGCCGGGAACCTTCCAGCCGATTTGCCGTCTGCAATAAATGGAATTGTGTTTGTTTCGAGCACGGAGGAAAACCATGTCAGCCAGAAAATCGATCGTCCTGACAGTTGTCGCCGCAGTCCTGCTCCTGGCGCTGGGCACGCCACAGGCGGCTCTGGCCTCGTCGGAGTGCGGAACGAGCTATATTGTGCAGTGGGGAGACACTTTGAGCTCGGTTGCCGGCAAATGCGGCACGAGCGTTGCCGCCCTTCGATTGGCGAACCCGGATGTCGGCTACTGGCTGTACGCCGGACGGACGCTTTGGCTGCCCGGAGCGTACCTGGATGTTGGGAGCAGCTATGACACGTACTATGTTGCCCGCGGCGACACGCTCAAGAAGTTGGCCGCCCGATTCGGCACCTCAATGGACGCCATCGCCAGCCTCAACGGTATCTGGAACTACAACCTGATCTATGAGGGCCAGCGCCTGCTGATACCGTCTCCCGGGGGGTATCCCCCCTCTGAACCTCCATCCTACCCGCATCCGACATCGGGAACGTATGTCGTGCAGTGGGGTGACACGATGCGCAAGATCGCCGCGAAGTTCGACATCGCTTTGGGCGATCTGATCGCGGCCAACCCGCAGGTTCTCAATCCCAATTTGATCTACAGGGGACACGTGATCTACCTTCCCGGCACCGGTTCGCTCTACACCGTGCAGCGAGGCGACACCATGAAGAAGATCGCGGCGCGCTACGGCACGAGGCTGGAGAATCTCATTGCTCTCAACCCGCAGATCCGCAACGCCAATTGGATCTACGCCGGGCAGGTCATCCGCATCTGGTGATGCACGCCTCCGCCAAAGCAAGACGCCGCCGGCAATGCCGGCGGCGTTTTCACGCATTGAGCCATTGCGCAGGATCACTCACTCGGGATGATGAGCCACATGACGATATATGGCACCAGACCGGGCAATCCCCCGGGGATCAGCAGGATTGCAAAGCCGAGGCGGAACCAGAAGGAACTGATGCCGAAAAATTCCGCCAGCCCGCCGCAAACTCCGGCGAGTATACGGTCCTTGCGTGAACGTCGCAGCGGTTGACGCTGAACTGTCATTTGGATCTCCTTTCCTTCCAAGAGTGTTCGCAAGTATATACGCTGAGTTGTCAGGAAGGTAGCAGGCGCATCGGACGCGCCTGTATAATCGGGAAGCCATGAGCCGGACTACGCTGGGAATCGTGAGCGGTCTTGCAGCCGCAGGCATTTGGGGCGGAATGTACGTGGTGAGCAAGGTTGTTCTGGATATCATCCCACCGTTCGCGCTCATCACCACTCGGCTGCTGCTCGGAGGCCTGACCCTCTACGTGGTCATCCGATGGCGCGGTCCGCTGAAGATCGCGCCCAGGGATTTCCGGCGCGTGTTCGCCGTGGGAATCATCGGGTACGGCATCTCGCTCGGGCTGCAGTTCATCGGCACCAAGATGTCGACAGCCGCCAACGGCGCGCTCGTCACGTCGGCGACACCGTCATTCGTCCTGGTTTTCGCCTACTTCCTGCTCGGCGAACGCATCAGCGCGGTGCGTATCGTGGCGCTTCTGGTGTCCACCATCGGCGTGCTGGCGGTCATTGATCCGCGCAACGCCGCCCTGGATGCCTCGCTGTTCTGGGGCAATCTGGCACTGCTGGGCGCGGCACTGACGTGGGCTCTATATTCCGTGTTGATCAGGTGGGTCACGCGGGACCTGGATGTACTGGTGGTGAGCCTGGTTGCATTCCTCGGCGGACTGCCAGTATCGGTGCCCGCAGGCTTGGCAGAACTGGCGACGATCGGCGTCGGGGAGATCACGGCTTGGGTGGTGGTTGGCGTGCTCTTCCTGGGCATTGTATGCACGGCCCTTGCCATGTACCTGTGGAACAGAGCCTTTGCCCTCGTCGACGCCGGCCGCGTCTCCCTCACCTTCTTTGCCCAACCGGTTGTTGGCGCGTTTCTGGGTTGGCTCTTCTTGAACGAAACAATTACCCCCCTCTTCATTCTTGGGGGGTTGCTGATCGCGATCGGCCTGGTGCTGGCCAGCCGCTGAGCAGCGGGCCGCGGAGCTGTCTCCGCGCCCTCGCTATGGTTTGCGCATCTGGATGGGCGTTTGATCGCTGCCCACGGTATAGAGCAGCGCCATGTTCGGCAAACGCACAGCTCCCACAGGATAGCCGCAGATCAAGACGACCTGATCCCCGGGCTGTACGGTCGCCCGCAATGCAGCATCCACGTAACGCAACATCTCCTCGAGAGTGTTCGCGAAGGGTACAAGTTGCGGCCGCACTCCCCAGAAGAATGCCAGCCGGCGGTAGGTCTCCCGCTCAGGCGTGAATCCCAGGATCGGCACGGGCGGCCGGATCTTCGATATCAGCGAGGCAGATTGACCCCGCATCGTGAAGCTTGCCACAGCCGTCACATTCTTATCGTTGGCAAGGGCGCGGGCGGCGTGTGCCATCGATGCGGCATCGTCCGTTTCCATGGCATCGGGGAGACCCGACTCCTTTCCCCACTCCATGAAGTGAGATTCTGCCTCGCAGACTATGCGATCCATCATCTGAACGGCTTCGACGGGGTACTTGCCCGAGGCGCTCTCCGCTGAAAGCATCACGGCATCGGTGCCGTCGAACACGGCGTTCGCCACATCCGATGCCTCGGCGCGCGTCGGCAGCCGGTTGCTGACCATGGATTCAAGCATTTGCGTTGCCGTGATCACGAGTCGGCCGCGAGCATTCGCTGCCCGGATGATGCGCTTCTGCAGCGCGGGAACCTGTTCGGGCGGCAGTTCAACTCCAAGGTCGCCGCGCGCCACCATTACGCCGTCGACACCATCCAGAATGGCGTCGAGGTCATCGAGCGCCTCGGGTTTCTCGAGTTTTGCGATGAGCAGCGGCAGAGTCGGGCCGGTGAGGAGGCCCTCCATCACCGATCGCACCTTCCTGACATCGGCTGCAGAGCGGACAAATGATATTGCCACCGCGTCGATCCCCTGCGACATGCCGAACTTCAGGTCCGCCTCATCCTTGCTGGTGAAACCGGCGATCCGCAGGCGGACTCCCGGCAGGTTGATGCCCTTGTGCGAGGAGAGCAAGCCACCCACGGTGACGCGCGCCATGAGCCAGTTGTCGTCCACGGAGACAACCTCCAACGCAAGCCGTCCATCGTCCAGCAGAAGTCGGTCGCCTTCGTGAACACATTCGAAGAGCTCCCGGAAGTCAACAGGGATGACCTGGACCGCTCGGCGAGGGGGCTTGGTGCGTTCGGCGAACAGCACCACCTGTTCTCCATCAGCCAGCTGCAGGGGTGTCGGGATCTCCCCCACACGGATCTTCGGTCCTTGAAGATCCTGCAGGATTCCCACGACGCGCCCCGTCTTTTCCGAGATGCGCCGTATCGCAGCGATGACTTCTTCATGTTCATCATGTGTGCCGTGGGAGAAATTCAGGCGTGCAACATTCACTCCCGCCATTACGAGGCGCTCAAGCGTCGGCTCGTCCCGGCTGGCCGGACCAACAGTGGCAATGATCTTTGCTCTACGGATCACGGGAACTCCTCTGCAGCGCGTCAGTATAGCAGAATCCGGGAGAGGACCGATCCAGACAAAACAATAGCCCGGGATATCCCGGGCTATTCACGTTCAACAAAACACGGCCTACGTGTAGTGCAGTTCCCTGGCCTGTTTCTCAAGATCCTTGCGAAAGTCGGGATGCGCGACCGAGACCAACTGTTGGACTCGCTGCCGAATGGATTTGCCGTAAAGGGAGGCCACACCATACTCGGTGACCACGTATTGCACATGGTTTCGACTGGTCGTGACTCCGGCGCCCGGCTTCAGCATGTTCACGATCCTGCTGAGCACGGTTCCGTCGCGCATGGTCGCAGTGCTGGGGAGCGCGATGATCGGAATGCCGCCCTTGGACCGCGAAGCACCGTAGACGAAATCCAACTGACCGCCGATGCCGCTGAACATCTTGGGGCCAATGCTGTCGGCGCAAACCTGACCGGTCAGGTCGACCTCAATGGCGGAATTGATGGCCACCATTTTGTCGTTCTGCGCGATCACGAACGGATCGTTCACGTATTCCTGGCGGTGGAAGTCGCAAAGCGGGTTGTCGTGCACCCACGAATACAGCATCTGTGTGCCCAGCACGAATCCGACCACGATCTTGCCCGGATGCAGGGTCTTGCGCGCATTGGTAATGACGCCGGCTTCCACGAGGCGTACGACCCCATCCGAGAACATCTCGCTGTGGATCCCCAGGTCTTTCTTATTTCCCAGGAAGCCCAGCACAGCGTCTGGGATGGCGCCGATTCCCATCTGCAGCGTCGCCCCATCCGGGATAAGTTCCGCGATGAAGCCCGCGATCTTCTTGCTGACCTCGTCTTCACCCTCGCCTCCCATCGGCAGCTCGGCGACAGGATAATCCACCGGCACAATATGGTGCAGACGACTCACATGGATGAAGGAATCGCCCAGTGTGCGCGGCATCTGCTCGTTGACCTCGGCAATGATGATCTTCGCGGATTCGGCCGGTGACTTCGACAGACCCACTTCCACACCCAGGGAGCAGAATCCATGCTCATCCGGCGGCGACACGTGTACGAGCGCCACGTCGACCGGGAGGACTTTGTTCTTGAAGAGCAGCGTGAACTCTGAGAGCAGCACGGGCGTGAAATCCGCCCGACCCTCCTGCACGGCTTTGCGCACGTTCGCGCTGATGAAAAGCGTGTTGACCCGCAGGTGGCCAGCCATTGTGGGGTCGACATAGTCGGAAGGGCCTGTGGACAAGGCCTGACAGATTTCCACATCCTTGATATTCGGGGCATAAGCGCACAGTGCCGCCAGCAGTTTCTGGGGCACCGACACATTGCCTGTCATGAAGATGCGATTGCCAGACTTGATTGACTTGATGGCCTCCTCGGCACTCGTGACGCGGGATTGATACTGGGATGTCCAGTCCATGTTATGGCTCCTTGATTCCGGTGAGGCGGACCAGGTGCCTGGTCTCGCCTTTGTGGGTGTTAACGGCCGCCTCAATGGAGGGATTGCCCAACACCGCATTCACTCCGCCCCCGGCGATTTCTGTGATGAAGGGCATTGCTGCATTGGCGAAGGCGTGTGTGGCTGTGCGCGCTACCGCCCCCGGCATGTTGGGTACGCAATAATGCAGGATGCCCTCTTCGATATACACGGGATGCTCGTGCGTTGTTGGTCGAGATGTCGCAACGCATCCACCCTCGTCTATGCTGACATCCATGATGACCGAGCGCGGGCGCATGGATTGAACCATCTCGCGCGTTACGAGGACTGGGGTCCTCTCGCCGGGGACCAGTACTGCCCCGACCACGACGTCCGCGTAGGCCACAGAGCGCTCAATATTGCGCGGCGTCGAGATCAACGTCACGCAGTTGGGGAACCTGTCCCAAAGACGCTGCAGGGCCGCCAGGTTGTGGTCGATCACGGTGACGTGCGCGCCCATTCCCAGGAATGTCTGTGTCGCGTGTGTCCCCACGACGCCGGCTCCCAGGATGACGACCTCAGCGGGCGGCACGCCCGGGACTCCGCCCATCAGGATCCCCTTCCCGCCCCAGTTGTTCTGCAGCAGCCGCGCTGCGATCTGCGCTGCCATCGCGCCGCCGATCTGACTGAACGGCCGCAAGACCGGGAGCGATCCATCCGGCGCCACCACTTGCTCGAATGCAATGGCCGTGATCTGCTTCTCAAGCAGGACTTGCAGCTTTGCCTGCCTGGCCGATGCGAGATGCAGGAACCCGGCCAGAATCATGCCCGGCCTCAGCAACTCAAGCTCTTCCTCCACCGGGCGAGAGACCTTGAGCAGAAGATCGGCTCGCCCGTACACCTCGGCCGGTGAGTACACGATTCCCGCGCCGGCTCGCTCGTAGTCCGAGTCGATGAATCCCGCGTTCGCGCCGGCATCGTGCTCCACGAAGAGCCTGTGGCCGCTTTCTGTCAGTGTCGACACGCCTCCCGGCGACAGACCCACCCGGCATTCAAACGGCCGCCTTTCCTTTGGTATGCCTATGTTCATGAACCCTCCGTGAAGTGAGTTCCCCGACCCCCCTCGGCTTCAGGGAACCTGGATTAGCGGATGTTGAGAACCTCACGTACGGCTGGAAGTGCCCAATCAATTGTGTTCTTGTCGATCACCAGCGGCGGCGCGAAGCGGATCACCTTTTCGTGAGTTTCCTTGGCCAGGATGCCCCTGGCCTGCAGCGCCTCACAGAAACGCCGCGCCCCGCCCGCATCTTCCTTCAGCTCAACACCGATCAACAGCCCCTTACCACGAACCTCCTTAACATGGGGACTTGGAATTTCCACCAGCTGCTCGATGAAATAGGTGCCCAGGGTCTCAGCACGTTCCGATAGTTTTTCGTCCCGGATCACCGCAAGCGCCGCTCGCGCCACTGCAGCCGCGAGGGGGCTGCCGCCAAAAGTGGAACCGTGTTCGCCCGGTTCGAAAAGACCCAGCAATGATGCGTCGGCAAGCACCGCCGAGACTGGATAGAAACCGCCGGAAAGCGCCTTGCCGATGATCATCACATCCGGTCGCACTCCCTCATGGTCGCAAGCGAATAACTTGCCGGTGCGACCGAGACCCGTCTGTATCTCATCTGCCAGAAGAAGCACTTGATGCTGCCTGCAAATGTCTGCTACCGCTCGAAGATATCCAGCTGGCGGGATGATCACACCGCCTTCGCCCTGGATGGGCTCGAGCAGCACCGCGGCGGTCATCTTTGTAATGGCCTTCTCAACGGCCGCGGCATCGCCAAAAGGTACCATCACGAAGCCGGGCGTGAACGGGCCGAAGTCGTCGCGATACGACCGCTCGCTCGAAAACGATATGATCGTGGTCGTTCGGCCGTGGAAGTTGCCTGCCGCCGCGATGATCTCGGCCTCGTGCCGAGGCACACCCTTCATCCGGTAGGCCCACTTGCGCGCTAGTTTGACCGCGGTCTCGACGGCCTCCGCCCCGCTGTTCATGGGCAGGGACATCCCGTATCCCGTCATGTCCGCCAGCTCCTGGTAGAGCAGCGGCAACTGATCATTGCGAAATGCGCGTGAGGTCAGTGTGAGTTTCTTTGCCTGATCCAGCAGCGCCTCAAGAATTCGCGGGTGCACGTGCCCCTGGTTCAGCGCCGAGTATGCCGAGAGGCAGTCGAGGTACTTTCTTCCTTCCACGTCGTAGACCCACACCCCCTCACCGCGCGTGATCACAACGTCGAGCGGGTGGTAATTGTGCGCGCCGTACTGTTCTTCGAGTTGGATGTATTCCTGCGTCTGCATCACCGCACCACTATTCTTCGCACGCTCACCAATCGGTCAAATTACCCTGGTGCGGGAACTTGCCGCGCCCGTGGGTGGACCGCTGCTAAGCCACTCCCAGGAGCCGCGCCAGGATGGCTTTCTGCGCATGCAGGCGGTTGTGTGCCTGCGGGAATATCATCGACTGTGGGCCATCCGCGACCTCGTCGGTCAATTCGTGGTTCCGGTGCGCCGGCAGGCAGTGCATAACAATCGCATCCTTGGCCGCCATGGTGACCAGCGCCGCATTTACCTGGTACGGAGGGAAGATTTTCTCCCGCTTGGCCGCCTCCTCCTCCTGTCCCATACTGGTCCATGCATCCGTATAGATGACCTGCGCCGCTTTCACCGCCGCATGCGGATCGCGCAGGAATGTCAGCCGGCTGCCGGTCTCCTTCGCATCGTTCCTGGCGACGGCCACCGCGCCCGGATCCAAGTCATATCCCTCGGGGCTGGCAAGCGTGAAGTTCCACCCGAGCTTGACGCACACATCCATGAGCGAGACGGCAACGTTGTTGCCGTCTCCGACGAACACCACATTCAGTCCCTTTGCCGGCCCGAATTTCTCCTGTATCGTCAGCGCATCTGCCATGGCCTGGCAGGGATGGTTGAAGTCGCTCAGGCCGTTCAGCACCGGGACGGATGACCAGCGCGCCAGCTCCAACACATGCGCATGCGCAAACACCCGGGCCATCAGGGCTTGCACGTAGCCCGAGAGCACGCGCGCAACATCTGCGATGGACTCGCGCTGGCCCAGGCCGATTTCGCTGGGCGAGAGATAGAGCGCGTCACCGCCCATATGCCGCATGGCCATGTCGAAGGAGACCCGCGTCCGCAGGCTCGGCTTCTGGAAGATCATCCCCAGTACCTTGCCTTTGAGCAAGGGTCTATTCCCCTTGTCGAAATACTCCTTCTTCAGCTCGATCGCAAGGTTCAGCAAGTCCTGCACTTCTGCAGGCGAGAGATCTGAGACAGCAAGGAAATGCTTCATATGAGTTGCCTCCGGTCAGTATATCTGCAAGGTCACATCCTGCCATGTTTCAAGCATCACGGCTTCCGTGTGACATATGTCTGACAAATCGGCCTAGACGGCCGCCGCGTTGCGAACATTGTGCCAGTACCTGAAGAGCCCGTCCGCCGACATGCCGAGCGGATTTGCCAGATCGTAGGACTCGATCCCATCTGCGCGGAGCCCTCGTCGCAAGCCTTCCTCATTCGCCCACGCAAGGAAACGGCTGCGCAACTCGTCAATATCGGGCTCGGTGCGCATGATGTTCTCAAGCCAGAGTGTGGTTTCATCGATCCCCTGCTCCAGGGCCTGCAGCTGCCACCCCGCATCGTCAAAGATGCCGAAGTGCGTCGGCGCGATGCGGCTGAACTTCAGCGCTCGCATCCGTTGGACTGAGGCGCGCCATTTCATGAGGTCCAGTTCGGGTGGCGGCATGGGAATGCGCACGTAGGGGAAGCCTGGGACGCGCACGCCGCCCACGTCCCCGCTGAAACACATGTCCTCAAGAATATACGCGTAGTGGTGCTTGGCGTGCCCCGGCGTATCAATGGCCAGGAAGCGAAGACGGCCGATGCGTATCTCCTCCTCATCACGGGGGACAACGATGTTGGATTCGGGTACCGGCACGAACTTGCCCCAAAGCGAGCTCATCCGATCCCCGTAGATCCGCCTCGCGCTGCGCAGCAGCTTCTTCGGATCGGTCAGGTGCAGCGCTCCAGCCGGATGCACAAGGATCTTTGCTCCCTGTTCCGCAAACCAGCCTGCAGCCCCGGCATGATCCAGATGGATGTGGGTCAGGAGCACATGGCTGACATCGTGCGCGGTCAGGCCGTTGGCGGCGAGGCCCGCCTGCAGCGCCTCGATCGTCGAGCCGGAGCCGCAATCCACCAAGACCGCGCCGTCCGCGTGGTGGACAAGGTACGCGGCAATGGTTTGGACCCTGCCCTGGAAGTTCAGGTCAAGTGTGACAACGCTGGTCTTTGCCACTTCATCACATCCTGCCCCATATAGGAATCTGCAAATCCGGAAAACGCATCTGCGAGGTCCGCGCCGCATGCGATGAGCCGCAGAGGCGTACCCTGGTTCCGCAGTGCCACCGCAATTCGTTCGGTACCGGCCTGGCCGCCAAATGTCTGCGCCTCCATGAGAATCACAATTGGGCGGAGCTTTCGCCTTTGGAGATCATCCGTCACTGTCAGCAGATTGTCTGATGTCGTCGGCGTGAGCAAGAGTACGCTGGATCCTTTGGACAGGAGAGGCGCGTGGGCGCTCACCAGGGCCGAGATGGATTGATCGCCTTTGCCTTCAATAAAGGCAAGAGTCTCCAGGATCTTCGTCTCCTGGCGCTCGCTGCGTTCTGCCGGGATCATGGCGTAGGCACGATCCCGCGCAACCAATCCGACCGATCGCTTGTCAGAAATGAAGAAATGGGCCAATGAGGCCGCGATACTGATCACATACTCAAGCGTCGAGGGAGGCAGTGTCAGCTTGGGTTTGCGGGTGAAAAGCACGCTTTCCAGCGGCATGGCGGGGGTCTCGTACGCTGCCTCAGCCTGCACGGTCTTCTGCGCATCCAGGAAGATCCAGACCTCCGCCTGCGGATCCTGCTCGAACTCCTTCACGACCAACTGACCCCGCCGCGCCGTCGTCGGCCAGTGGATGCGCCGCATCGGATCGCCGGGCACGTAGGGGCGCACACCTGAGGCGTGGGGCGTGATGTCCACGGATCGGCGGCGGATGACTCTTCCGCCCGGCAGGAATCCAGGGGGTTGCGGGAAATTCCTCACCGGGAAGACCATGGGTAACACGACCAGTGTTCGTTCAGCAGGAAACCGCCGCACGACGCGAAAGAGTCCCAGGGCATCGGAAACCACCAGGCGCGTTGGGCCTATGGCAAAGCCGCCGCGTCGGGTGAGCCAGGTGCGGGCTACGAATGTCTGCCTCTCGCGGGGTCTCAAGCGTGTGAGCAGGCGGGACCCGGAAGCCATTGGAAGCGGCATCTCATTGTGCAGCTCCACCCACCCACCGGGCAGGCGACCGCCATTGAATACCTCGAACTGCTCCTTGAAGATGTCGCCAACGCTTGCCCGATAGAAGTCAGGCCGGCGCGTCAATCGAAGCGCCCGCGCCACAAAGCGCACAGACACCCATGAGATCGCAGCCAGGATCAGGCCCAGGTAGAGCAGGTGGGAGTAGAAGGACGCGCCGCTGATCGCCAATCCCGCCGCGCCGACAACGACCATTAGCAGAACCAGCGTCCGACCGGCGTTCATGCACTGGCGCTTGCTGTTGAATCGATGTAGCCGAACTCACCCCCGGGCACCGGTGTGTTGTGCACGATCTCCTGCACAATACGATCCGGGCTCAGCTCGCGCAGGCGGGCAGCAGGGCTCACAATGATCCTGTGAGCGAGGATGGGAATCGCAACATCTTGGACATCGTCCGGGAGCACGTGGTCACGGCCGTTGAGTGCCGCGCGCGCCTGTGCGGCACGCGAAAGCGATAGGGTCCCTCTGGGGCTCGATCCCAGATAGATGTCGCTGCTCTGGCGGGTGCGCCTCGACAGGTCAGTAACGTAGCGTTTCGCCGCGGAGGAGACAAACACGGTCTTAATCTGCTGTGCTGCGGCGAGTGCTTCACTGGCGGCCATCACCGGCTCCAGCGTCTCGATAGGGTGTCTGAGCCGCTGGCTGTCAAGGATCTTGATCTCATCCACATATTCCGGGTAGCCCAGCCGAACGCGCAGCAAGAATCTGTCAAGCTGGGCCTCGGGAAGAGGAAACGTACCTTCGTATTCGATGGGGTTCTGTGTTGCAAGGACCATGAACGGCCGCGGCAGCGCGTGCGTGACGCCGTCGACGGTGACCTGGCGCTCCTCCATGGCTTCCAGCAGGGCAGCCTGTGTCTTTGGTGTGGCGCGATTGATCTCATCCGCCAGGATGATCTGGCCGATGACCGGACCCGGCCGAAACTCAAATTCGCCCTTCTGCTGATTGTAGATGGAGACGCCCGTGATGTCGCTTGGAAGCATGTCCGGCGTGAACTGGATGCGATTGAACTGGCAATCCAGTGACTTGGCCAGGCTTCTTGCCAGCATGGTCTTTCCAACTCCCGGGACGTCCTCGATCAGCACATGCCCTTCGCAGAGCAGACCGACCACGATCAGCTCCAGGGCATCCCTCTTGCCCACGATGACTTTCTCCAGGTTTTCGATCAGCCGCTCACCAAGGGATCGGATATCTAGCATGAGGTCCTCTTTGTGGGGAGATGCCCCCATTCTACCGTGCAATTCGCGGCGAGATCCGGGGGAAACCATCGTGTATAATCGCGAACACCGCCCCCGTAGCTCAATGGATAGAGTAACAGACTTCGAATCTGGTGGTTGAGAGTTCGAGCCTCTCCGGGGGCGCCTCCGTCTCCATGCCTATGCTCGAGCCAGATTCTCTGATCCAGTTGGTGTTGGCGCGTCTCGAACGCATCTCTGTTGACTCTCCCCTGGCACACAAAGCCAGCGGAATCCGCGGCTCCCTTCTCCGATCACTTGAAAAACGGCACAATGGAACCTCCATCGATGAGGGAGAACTCGATCGATCCTTGAATGCCGCCCTGGTTATCCTCAGGCAGGCGGCAGCCGCGATCCCCAGCGGGCCGCGTTCGCGGGGTGGAGGGCGCGGTACTGCATGAGCCAAAACACACGGGTGGTCATTTGCGGTGCCGGCATCGCCGGCATCAGCGCTGCGAATTTCCTCAGCAAGGACGGCATCCGCGACATCCTGCTGCTGGATGGAGCGGCCTCCCCTGACTCTCACGAGTGACCGCTCCACCGAGTGTTATCGCAATTGGTGGCCGGACATCTAGATCCTTGCGCTGATGAATCGCTCGATCGACTTGTTGGAACAACTCGCCGAAGCAAGCGCCGATATGTTCCGGATGAACCGTCGCGGCAACTTGTATCTAACGGGTGGGCAGGAAAAGGTGCCTGCCATCCAGGAGCAGGCTTCCAGGATCTAGGAATCCGGTGGCAGGCCACTTCGACTACACAAAGGTCTGGCCCCGGATTACTCTCCCGCGCACCCAGAGGCCTACAGGGATCATCCCGATGAAGTCGATCTGCTGCTTGGACGCGAAGCGATCAAGCGTTGCTTCCCATACGCAATGGACTCTGCAGTGGCTGCCTTGTATGTGCGGCGGGCGGGATGGCTCAGCGCACAGCAACCGGGCATGCATCTTCAGGATGGAGCACGCGCTCAGGGCGTCGAATTCAAGTCGGCAAGGTTGATAGGGGTCGAAACCTCAGCTGGCCGGGTGAGCGGACTTGATCGGTGGAACGACATAGGGGAACTCTGACACAAGAAGATGGCCCCGCCATTGGGTGAGGGGGGCACCCAACAACGGGACCAAGTCTATTGTGTCACACTTCCACAAAATTTTCAAGTGCTTCCGGGGGCAGGCGGTGGTCTGTACAACAGCTCCGGCGCCTTCGAGATCCTGGTGCGCCTCCCCACTGCAACGGTCCTCCCCTACCCTGAGGTATAATCCACAACGTGACTGACGAACAACTTGCAAACCTCCCGCGCCAAAAGATCGCGATGCTTATCGACGGCGACAACGCCCAGGCGGGCCTGCTCGCCCAGATGCTGGTGGAAGCAGCCCGCTACGGCCAGGTGACAGTAAGACGCATCTATGGCGATTGGACCACCCCCAGCATGAACTCCTGGAAGGAAACCCTGAACTTCCATGCATTCCAACCTATCCAGCAGTTCCGCTACACAGTCGGCAAGAACGCCACAGACAGCGCGATGATCATCGACGCCATGGATGTGCTCCATTCCAATGTCGTGGACGCGTTCTGCCTGATTTCTTCCGATAGCGACTACACGCGGCTGGCCACGCGGATCCGGGAGACCGGCATCTTCGTGATGGGTATCGGGGAGAAGAAGACCCCCAAGCCGTTTGTGAATGCATGTGATGTCTTTGTCTATACCGAGAACCTGGTTGCCTCCACCAAAGCTGCAAAGGCCCGATCGACACAGCGCAGATCGGCCAGCAAAGAGAAACCCAAGGGCGATGCCGATCCGATGCCGATTCTTGAACAAGCCTTTGATATGGCGGTTCAGGAGGACGGCTGGGCGCGGCTCGACCTGATGGGGAATGCCCTCTATCAGTTGGACCCGGGTTTTGACCCGCGCACCTACGGACAGCGGCAGCTCTCGCGCCTCCTGAGAAGCCTGAAGGGCTCCTTCGAGATGCGCTCGCAGGAAATGGATGGCAGCACACTCTTCCTCGTGAAAATGAAGGAGTGAGCTAGCCCGCGTCTCGGTTCCCCGGCACGAGTTAATTGCGAACGTCGCCCTCACGGGCGACGTTCGCTCTTCATCCAGGTACGGGCGTTGATGGGTTGAGCCCTTCTCCATGGCTGCCCGTGAGAAGCCTATCGTTCCGCTATCAAGACTAGCTCTTGATAGACCGCGAGGATCCGTCTGGCTATCCTATCCCACGAATAGTCTTGGGCATATGCGGCCGCCGCCGCACCCATTCGCGCCCTGAGTTGCCGATCCCCAAGGAGCAGGGACAGTCTGCTGAAGAGCAGGTCGTCGTCCCCGTCCGGCACGGTGAAGCCTGTTTCGCCATCCTGCACCAGGAATCCCAGTCCGCCCACATCTGAGGCGAGGACGGGCGTCCCGCAAGCCATGGCCTCGAGCGCGACCATACCGAACGACTCATAGTGCGACGGCACGACCACAAGCTCAGCGGCCGAGTAGTAGTACTGGAGCGTATCCTGGCGCCTCTTGCCCAGGAATACCACGGTCTGGTCCATGCTCAGCTCATCGCACAGTCGCTGCAGCCGGCGCATCTCGGCGGTGATCTCATCGGGCGATGCGTCCGGCTCGCCACCAATGATTGCCAGGTGCACCGGTCGATGGGCGCCTGTGAGCTTCAACTGCGACATGGCGCGAATGAGCGTCTCAACGCCCTTCAGGGGTTCGATCCTGCCAACGAACAGCACCATGCGATCGTCCGGCTTCAATCCGACGAAGAGCTTGGCCTCATCTGAAGGTATCGGATAGAAGTGCTGAAGGTCGACGCCGGGTGGAATGATTTCCAGCTTGCGATCATCCGCCTTGTAAAGGAATCGCAACTGCGTCTGTTCGGCCAGGGTCGACACAATGATGCGATCAGCTCGCATCAACAGCCTCTTTTCGGCGGCGATGCGCTCAGGGCTTTCGCGTTCCTCATCCGATCGGGCGACACGATTCTTCATCTCGCCCAGTGTATGGAACATCTGCACGATCGGCACACCATACCATGACTCTGCCAACGACTCGGCTGCCAAACCGGAAAGCCAATAGTGGCTGTGGATGAGGTCATAGCGGATGTGCTTGTCATCCGCGAAGGCGCGCACACCCTCAGTGAACTGCGGCACGTACCCCACCAACTGCTGCTTGGGCACCGGCACCTCAGGACCTGCGGGCACATGCACGACCCGGTTGCCATAGCCGAGCTCATGTACAATGTGCGGAACGTGTTCGTCCTGCGAACGGGTGAAGACGTCAACATGCACACCGATCCTGCCCAGCTCGCGCGTGAGATCGCGGACGTAGACGTTCATCCCTCCTGTATCCTTCCCGCCAAGGATCGCCAGGGGACACGTATGGTAGGAAAGCATGGCAACATTCATAAGATTGATCTCAGGATGATCCTGTCCGCGGACAACGACCCGCTTGGTCGGCCGCCCTCAGCTTCGCGGCCACTCGTCGTAGTATTGACGACGCGGCGGGCCAGAAACTTGCTAGTTTGTGTCTAACCCTGTATAATCCCCGCCGCTCAAAGACGCCACCGTAGCTCAGCTGGTAGAGCAGACGATTCGTAATCGTCAGGTCAAGGGTTCAAATCCCTTCGGTGGCTCCAATCAGTCGGCATGGCGCTGGCGGCCTGCCGACTTCGTATTAGATGTCGTTGAAGATACCATCCAGGGTCTCGTCAGGCACATCAAAGACCGTATTGTGCGGTGGAAGCTTCTCCCTGGTCATCCATGCCGGAAGGCGATCGTCCTTGGCCGTGAATCCGGCGCGGCGATTGAACTCGCGCTCCATCCGGATGGTCTGTTTGCCGAGCTCTTGCAGCACGTTCTCCGAAAGATCCTCCCACCCGTAACGCGCCTGCAGCAGGCGTTTCACAACGGCATTCGGTGTCGCCGCGTAGCCAAAGCCGGCAAAGATGCATGCGCCGATCGCGTCATACCCGGCCATGTTGAGCTGCGCGTTCAGCGATACGTCGCGTTGAACGGTGGGATCCAGGTGATTGACCTTGGCCCTGATCGTGAGCCCGGCGGTGTGATCCGCTCCTTGTGGTGAGGTCGCATAGGTTACACCCGTGCCCTTGATGGCGCGCGGCTCATATGCCGACATCGCCTGCCCCTTGACGACAGGGACATGCTCAATCCCGAATTTCCTCCCCGTTGCTGCGGCGCCGTCTCCAAGGGTGCGGCCGACTTCGGTTCCGTTTCGGATCTCCAAGACGATCTTCATCGCACTCACGCAGTCACCCCACTGCATCAGCCCGGCCTCTGCTGCCACGCCCAGCGCCGCACCAACATCGATCGAATCGAGACCGAGGTCGTTGACCTCCCAGTTCATGCGGGCGATGCAGTCCAAGGATGAGATCCCAAGGTTGGATCCCATCAGGCCGATCGTCTCGTACTCAAGGGGCGAGATGATCACCTTACCGTCTTCCCCGCCAAAGACATTTGAGCACTTGATGGTACAGCCCGCCATGCAGGCATGGGAGGTCTCCGAGGGACGCCCGCGCTGCAGCAGGAGTTCGCGCAAATTCTCGCCGCTGATGTCGTCGACTTTCTCAAAATGGCCGGATGAGAAATTGCGGGTTGGGATGCCGCCGAAACCATCGCTCATGTGGGCCATACCGGCGGTTCCAAAATCACGATACGCAATGGATTGTGGATGTTCCAGAACCGCCTTCGTGAACTCCTTTTGAGCCACTCGGAAAAGATCTGGATGGGCGATCGGAGGTTTCTGGCCTCCGGAGTTGTCAACAACAATCGCTTTCAGGCCCTTTGTCGCCATGACCGCGCCCAGACCACCTCGGGCCGCGATCCGGGAGGGCACGCAGTCCTTGTCCAGGTTCAGGATCGCCGCGGCCCGCATCCGCTTTTCTCCGCCGGGCCCAATGATAGCCATCGCGACCTTGTTGCCGTGAACTGCGATCAGTCTGCGCGCGGTCTCGTAACCCCCGACGCCAGCCAGCTCGTCAGCCCGTTCCCACCGCGCGCCATCTGCAGAAATGTGCAGCACCCACAAACCGGGGGCATCGGGCTGCGCCTCGATGATCAGTGCGTGGATGCCCAGTTGGGCCATGTGCAGTCCGGTCCGCCCCCCTGCGTTGGCCTCCTTGACGCCCCCCGTCAGCGGGGACTTCGCCCCTATGGATATCCGGTCGGTCGACGTGAGCATGTGCCCGACCAACAGGCCAGGGGAAAAGATCAGCTTATTGTCCGGGCCCAGGGGATCGCATTTCGCATCGACTTCATCGAGCAGGATGCGCGCGATCAGGCCTCTGCCACCAAGCCGCTGCCAGGTTTCGGGCACGGGATCGCGCACAAGTGTTTGTTTCTGAGCATCAACTCGCCAAACGCGCGCAGCATACTCGCTCATGATTTCCCGAGTGTCCTTTCGACTGCCGAACCGAAACTCTTCAGACCTTCCTGGACCTGGGCTGAGGACACGTTCAGCGGCGGGATCCACCGGATGATGTTGTCGTACGTACCACACGTCAGAAGCAGCAGGTTCTCCTGCTCGGAAGCATGCACGATCTCTTTTACGACCGGCTTTACCTTCTCCGGGCCTCCATCCACCATGAATTCTGTGCCGATCATCAGTCCCAGGCCCCGAACATCGGCGATCTGCGGGTGCTCCTCCTGCAGTTTGCGCAGCCCCGTCATGAGCTGCATGCCGCGTTCTTTCGCATTTTCCAGCATCTTCTCATCACGAATGGCGCGAATGGTCGCAACGCCGGCGGCGCACGCGACCACATTGCCACCAAAGGTTCCTCCGTGAGATCCCACGTCCCATTTCTTCATGAGCTCCAGTCGGCTGAAGACACCCGAGAGTGGCAGGCCAGACGCTATGCCTTTGGCTACCGTCATGATATCGGGAACCACGCCAAAGTGCTCCAGGGCAAACCACTTTCCCGTCCGCCCAAAACCGGATTGCACCTCATCAAGGATGAGCAGGATCCCATGCTTATTGCAGATGTCTCGCAGACCCTTCATGAAGCTTGTTGGCGGCACCACGTAGCCGCCCTCACCAAGCACCGGCTCGATCAGAATCGCGGCTGTCTCCTTCGGAGCAGTTTGCGAAGCCAGCAGATATCGAAGCTGCTCGAGGGCATAGGCTGAGGTCTGCTCGTCGTTCATGCCAAGTCGGAATGCATACGGGAACGGCGCCACAAAGACGCCCGAGGGCAGCGGGCCAAAGCCCGCCCGGTAGATCGTCTTTGATGTCGTCAGCGCCATCGTCGCCGCGGTCCGCCCATGAAAGGAACCACTGAAGACGATGACGTTCTGCCGCCCCGTTGCCACGCGCGCTAGCTTGACTGCGCCTTCAATTGCCTCGGCTCCGGAGTTCGAGAAGAAGAAGCTGTCGATTGGGGTGGGAACGATCTTGCGCAGCTCCTCGATCAAGTGAAGCATCGGCTGGTGGATCACGATGTTCGCCTGGGCGTGAATGAACGACCCCGCTTGTTGACGAATCGCCTCCACAACCTTTGGATGGCAGTGTCCCGTGTTGGTGACGCCAATCCCGCAGGTGAAATCGAGCAGCTTGCGACCGTCTGTCGTGTGAATATAGGAACCTTCGGCACGTTCTGCCACGAAATCAAATATCCGGCCCCAAACCGGCGACATGTGGGGAAAATTCTCGCTGTATAGATCTGACATACTCAAGCCTCCCGCAATCCGTCATTCACCAGCGTGCAATTCCGGTGGACCGGCGGCACGTAGCTGGATGCCTTACAGAAAATCCGGTGGCTCACCTTGAGGGCTAAACCGTCCAGCCAATGCCGAGCTTCTCAAGCGTCGGTGAGGTCGGAATGCCGTCGGGGGTCCACCCAGCAAGCCGATAGTACTCATCCAGCGCAGCCTCAAACTCCTCATGCGTGAGTGCGATGCCGGCTGTCGGGCCAGTGCCCTTCAATGCCTTGAAGAATTTCTTTGGCAGCTTATCCTGCTTGCGGTCAAATCCCTCGCGTGCGTTGAACATACGCATCAAGTTGAGTCGCCGCGCCCCGACCTGCATCAGCTCGTCGATGGTAACGTCCCAGCCCGTCACGGCCTTGACCATGTCCGCCGTCTCCTGCGGTCCGTATAATGTCCACCCAGGTCCCCAAACGAACTGGCACAGCACCAAGGTGTCCAGCATGGAGTAGAAGATCTCAGTAAGGTAAGCGAACTTGACCTTGGCGGGACCCAGCGACATCGACGGCAACATGTCTGGCAAGCCGAGGAGTGCGAGACGTTTCATGTAGAGGTCGGTCGCCATCCCTTCCTCGATCATCCAGTCGTGCTCACTGGACTGGTGATCCGCGCCAAACGGGTTGACAGCGTAGATCAGGCCGAGGCTGCGTTTCGCTTGAGGCATGTGAGCTGGGGCCTCAGCACCCTTGACGGTGATCAGGCACTCATCGGCGCCCTTGCCCCACACCTTCGCAGCGCGTTCTGATCCCTGCGAGAGGATCTTGCCCAGTGGCCCGCTGCTGGTGACGATCTGCTTGAGCGTCGCAAGCATGGCATCTGCGTTGCCGAACTTGAGCTGGATGCCTCCTGTCTCGGCATCTGTGATGATCCCCTTTTCGTAGCATTCCATCGCAAAAGCCATCGTGGCACCGCACGCGATGGTGTCAACGCCGTTCTGGTTACAGATCTGATTAGCTTCAGCAATCGCGGCCAGGTCGCCGATCCCGCAGTAGGAGCCCAGCGTTCCGATCGACTCATACTCGGGACCGCCGTAGTACGGGTCGACCTTGTGTACTCCCTCGGTGATCTCCACGACGCGTTTGCAGCGCACCACGCAGGCGTAGCAGGTCTCGCGTGCCTTCAGGATGGTTTCGGCCATCTTCTCGCCGGTGATGGAGTCGAAACCGGCAAATTGCCCCTCCGTGTAGTTGAACGTCGGCAGCGTGCCATTCAGATTCTGCGGACTGACAACGCTGGCAGTTCCGTACTTCGCAAGAGCGTCCATGTCCGGATTGTTGGGAAGCTCTTTGGGTCCCATGCGGTGGATTGCAGTGATAGTTGCGGGATCCGCGATCTCGACCTTCTTGTGCCCGCGCACGACTATTGCTTTCAGGTTTTTCGATGCCGCGACACGGCCCATTCCCGTGCGACCATTTTGCCTGTTTGACATATTCACGAGGCTGGAGAAGAGCACACCATGCTCAGCGGCAGGCCCATGCTGCATTATTTCGATCTTCTTATCCCCCAGCTCCTCGCGCAGAATAGCATCCACTTCGCCCGTTATCTTTCCCATCAGCCTGGATGCATCACGCAATTCGGGTTTGCCATCGAGGATCCAAAGGTAGACGGGTTTCGGGGACCTACCCTTGATGACGATCCCGTCAAAGCCGGCGAACTTCAACTCCGCTGGGAAGTAGCCGCCACCCTGCGAATCGCCAATGGCACCGCTGATCGGCGACTTGGCATTGACATTGACGCGACTCTGGCCAGAAATTGGCGCCCCCGTCGTGACGCTGGCAAAGACCGTCAGCACGTTTTCCGGGCCTAATGGATCGGCGCCCTTAGGGACGTTGTGCAGCACATAGTACACACCCATAGCCGAGCCCCCCATGTACGTGCGGTAGAACGCCTCGTCTGGGGTCTCGACCTCAAACGTTCCCTTCGTGAGGTCTACGTGCAGGATCTTGCCGATGTAACCGAACGCCATGGCTTCCTCCTCCGCAACGTCAAATTCGCACCTTTACGTGTGCACAGGATGCGTCTCAGGATTGCACCCGCCTGCGTGAAACATGGGATTCTCGTCCCGGGGGATGAGTACATCGAGTTCAGACAAGACCGCCGCCGCGTGTCTAGGCTGGCAGCTCAATCACCCCGTACGGAAATTCGTACTCCGCCATCTTCTCCATGAACGGCTCCGAGTCAAAGGCCTCAGGTCCCAGAACCCCGACGCCTTTCCATTGGCCGTGCTCGATCAAGTCCCAGCCAATCACCGGGCTGAAGGCGGTCTGCGCCACCACGGCCTGGCAGCCCCAGCGCTTCATGCATTCCGCATTGTCTGCAACCTGATACAGATAGACCTGCCGACGTCGTTTGTCCTTCGTGCCTCGGATCCAGGTCCCGGCGCATGTCTTGCCGTGCATCTTGTCTCCGAGGCGCGCGGGGTCAGGCAGGGTTGCGGCAACCACATCACGAGGTGCAACCTGCGCCCCCTTGACGTTGATCTTCTCCTTGCTATCCATCCCGAGCATGTGCAGGGTTCGCAAGACGCCAATGAATTTATCGCCGAGCCCGTACTTGAAGGTGACGCGCTTCGTCTTGATCCAGCGCGGCACCAGCAGCACCTCCTCGTGCTCGACGTTCACAACCTCAACTTTTCCGATGCCCTCGGGGAACTCAAATACCTCGGGCTCTGAGAAGGGCTCCGTGGTGAACCAGCCGCGCGCTTTTTCCCAGATCACCGGAGGGTTCAGGCATTCTTCGATGGTCGTCCATATCGAGAAGCTGGGCGCGAACTCGTAGCCCTCCACCTCGAGATTGGCGCCGTCGCGTATGCCGATCTCATCGATCTCATCGAAAAGATGATCCTGGGCATAGCGCGCGAACACATCTGCCATCCCGGGTTCAACCCCAAGTCCCACCAGCGCCAGCAGCCCCTTCTTCTCCCATGCCTGGGCGCGTTCGAACTGGTAGTCGCCCAGTTTCACACCCGCCTGGCTGAAGGGATGCGTGGGGTGCGGCGTGGATAGCGTCATCGCCATGTCCATGTACATCGTCCCCACCTCGAACGCCGCCTCGAATATCTGCGCGTTGTAGATGGGATCCACGGAGTTCATCACCAGGTCAACCTTGTATTTGCGGGCCAAGTCCGCCACCATTTGTTGATTGCCCGCGTCAACGCGCTCGACGGGGAAACGCGCTGTGTCCCCCAGCTTGCGCTGCACTTCGTTTGCCCGATCGAAGTTGTAGTCGGTGAGGACCAGTCGGTCGACCCAGGCGCGCTCTTTGGCGATCATCGCGATCGCCTCCCCTACCCCCCCAACACCAACTAGCAGGACCTTCATGTTCCCTTTCAGTGGCTCCGCCAGCCGCTTCGTCGCGGTGGCAGACAAGATTTCGCGCCGCCTCCGCTTGCGCGACGGCGGCGGATGCCCGCGACTGGGCGTCTGGAACGACGCCCAGTCACAGCTCGATACCCATGTCAGTTCTCAGGCCGCGGCCCACAATGTGCCGGGTCTGCTTCACACCGTTCAGCTATTCGCCCTTGAAGTCGGTCCAGAGCTCGTCATAGAGCGTAGTTGCCTCGGCGACGTCCTTCACCGGGACTGCAGCCTTCAGGAATTCGGGGGATGGGTTCGTGGCTGCGTAGCCCATGTACGCGGCGTATGCCTCTGCATCGGTCGTCTTCAGGTATTCGAGGGCGGCCGCATTGGGATTCGAGTACGGGAACTCTGCAGTGATCAGGACGCTTTCCTTGGGATCTAGCATATGGTTGATGAACGCCATGGCCGCATCGGGATGGGGTGCATTCTTCGGCATCGCCAGGTTATCGAACCACAGTCCGCATCCTTCGGTCGGACAAATGTACAGGATGTTTTCGTCCTCGGCGTGTCCTAGGGCGGCATTGCCGTTGTACACCAGGCCAGCCCAAGCCTCACCCGTGATGAGCGGCGTCTCGGGGTCATCGCTGTTGAACAGCAGGATGTTGGGCTTCAGCTCAATGAGCTTTTGCTTCGCCTGCTCGAGCTCGTCAGGGTTTGTGCTGTTCTTGTCAAATCCCAGCACCTGCAGGGCCAT
>Ga0315295_10000250_pt1 | contig 45825 bp, 43 predicted proteins | sample YL17G14_0_MG_FD_204453 | JGI IMG/M metagenome (GOLD analysis project Ga0315295, IMG submission 204453) | Sediment microbial communities from Yellowstone Lake, YNP, Wyoming, USA - YL17G14_0 | ecosystem: Environmental > Aquatic > Freshwater > Lake > Sediment | place: USA: Wyoming | collected...
CACCGGCGACAAGCGGCGTCGATGTGGAAATCGACGCCCACCCCAATTGCAGTTTGCCCGATAGGTGGTCGCCGGTTTCCACACCGGCGACAAGCGGCGTCGATGTGGAAATCGACGCCCACCTTAAACTTTTCCGTCTGGCCTCCGGCCGCTGTCCTCTGTCATCTGTCCTCCGGCTTCCACCATGCTCCGCTTCGTCGCCCGCCGCCTGCTGCAGATCATCCCCGTGCTGCTCGTCATCATCACGGCGACGTTCTTCATGGTGCGCTTCGTGCCGGGCGGGCCGTTCACGGCGGAGAAGGCCATCCCGCCGGAAATCCTTAAAAACCTCGAGGCGCACTACGGCCTCGACCAGCCGCTCTGGCGCCAATACGCGAACTACCTCGGCCGCGTCGCGCGCGGCGATCTCGGGCCGTCGTTCAAGTATCCCAACCGCACCGTCAACGAAATCATCGCGCAGAAGCTGCCCGTTTCGCTCGAGCTGGGCGGCTGGGCGATGCTCCTCGCGCTGGGCCTCGGCCTCCCGCTGGGCATCTTCGCGGCGGCGCGGCACAACACCTGGCTCGATTACCTCTGCAGCGCCGCCGGCATGATCGGCATCTGTGTGCCGACGTTCGTGCTCGGCCCGCTGCTCGCGCTGGGCTTCGGGATCTACCTGCACTGGCTCAACGTCTCCGGCTGGTATGGTCCGACGGACCGCATCCTGCCGGGCGTCACGCTCGGCTTCGTCTACGCCGCCTACATCATGCGGCTGACCCGCGGCGGGATGCTGGAGGTGCTCCACCAGGATTTCATCCGCACCGCGCGTGCCAAGGGGGCCTCCGAGGCGCGCATCATCTTCCGCCACGCGCTGCGCGGCGGCCTGCTGCCGGTGGTCTCCTTCCTCGGCCCGGCCATCGCGGGCATCCTCACCGGTTCGTTCGTCATCGAGACCATCTTCCAGATCCCCGGCCTCGGCCGGGAGTTCGTCAACAGCGCCTTCAACCGCGACTATACCCTGGTGCTCGGCACGGTCCTCCTCTACGCCGGGCTGCTCGTCGTCATGAACCTCGTGGTCGACGTCGTGCAGGTGTGGCTCAACCCGAAGCTGAAGTTCGAATGAGGAGTTTTCACCACCGATTACCCGGATGAACACGGATAAAACTTCAGTCCCCTATGCCGGTCATTCCGAGTGCAGCGAAGAATCCAGGATGATGTCCGCGACCGGCCGTGCTGCTGGATCCTTCGCTTCGCTCAGGATGACAGCTTTTGTGAATTGATCCGTGACCATCCGTGAAATCCGAGGCTAAAAAAAACTCCGTCGAGGCCGAGCCCGGCCACTCGCCGTGGGCGGATGCCTGGCACCGCCTGCAGCAGAACCGTATGGCCGTCTTTGGCGGCGGCGTGCTCGTGGCGCTGGCCTTCGCTTGCGCCTTCGGGCCGGTCCTCAGCGCCTACAGCTACGAGGAACAGAACCTGGCCAACAGCTTCGCGCCGCCGGGTGCCGTGCATTGGTTCGGCACCGACCAGCTCGGCCGTGACCTGCTCGTGCGCCTGTGCTATGGCGGCCGCATCTCGCTCGGGGTCGGGCTCTGCGCCACCTTCGTCGCCCTGACCATCGGGGTGGTCTACGGTGCTGTTGCCGGCTACGTCGGCGGCCGGACCGACGCGGTGATGATGCGCCTCGTCGACATCATCTACGCACTCCCCTTCACCATCTTCGTCATCCTGCTGATGGTCTTCCTCGGCCGGAACATCGTGCTGCTCTTCGTCGCCATCGGCGCCGTCGAGTGGCTGACGATGGCGCGCATCGTGCGCGGCCAGGTCATGGCCCTGAAGAAAATGGAGTTCATCGAGGCCGCACGCGCGCTGGGCTACGGCAACCGCCGCATCATCTTCCGGCACCTGCTGCCGAACATCCTCGGGCCCGTCATCGTCTACACCACGCTCACCATCCCGGCGGTGATGCTGCTGGAGGCGTTCCTCAGCTTCCTCGGGCTCGGCGTGCAGCCGCCCATGAGCTCGTGGGGCACGCTCATCAAGGACGGCGCCGAGAAGATGGAGGAATACTGGTGGCTGCTCATCTTCCCCGGCACCCTGTTCTCCCTGACGCTCTTCTCGCTCAACTTTCTCGGCGACGGCCTCCGCGACGCGCTGGATGTGCGGTCGGCCAAGGATTGAACGGAACCATCGCCCGCGGCGGCTGACCGAGTATTTCCGTCTGGCCTCATCCCTCGGTAATCTGTCATCTGCTTGCCTCGCCGTAGTCCCGCCATCCGGGACGTAGGCGGGTCCTCTGACCTCTGTCTGCTGTTCCAGCCCGCATGTTCCGCCGCTTCCGCCCCTATTTCCGCTACCTCCGGACCAACCGCGCCACCCTCACTGCGGCGGTGTTCTACGGCCTGCTGTTCGGCGCGACCAACGGCCTGGGCCTGCCGACCCTCGTCAAATACGTCTTCCCGGTGATCTTCAACCGGACCGGCGGCGGCATGCCGATGGCGGATGTCGTCCTGATCGCCTCGACCGTGCCCATGCTCTTCCTGCTCCGGGCGGTCAGCAGCTTCCTCAACAGCTATTACGTGCAGCTGACCGGCGTGCGCATCCTCGAGGGCGTGCGGCTCGACTACTTCCGCAAGCTCCAGGTGCTGCCGCTCTCGTTCCTGCAGCGGGAATCCAGCGGCGACCTGATCTCGCGCGGCATCGCCGACAGCGCCCAGCTGCAGTCCACCCTCACGCTCATCGCCAACGACGGCGTCAAGCAGCCCATGGCGCTGCTCGGCGCCTTTGGCTTCCTTGTCTATCAGGCCTTCACCACCGACGGCGCCATGACCGTGCTGGTCTGCCTGGCCATCGTGCCGCTGACCGTGCTGCCCGTGCACTACGTGGGCAAGAAGGTCGTGAAGCGCGCCCAGCAGGTGCAGGATCAGCTCGGCGATGTCTCGTCGCAACTGAACGAGAACCTGTCCGCCGCGCGCGAGGTCCGCGCCTTCGGCCTCGAGCAGCGCGAGACCGACCGCTTCGGCCAGGCCACCAAGGGGCTGATCATCGCCCAGATGAAGGTCGTGAAATACGCGCAGGCCCTCACCCCGGCCATCGAGCTGCTGTCCGCCGTCGGCATCGCGGCCACGCTGATCTTCGCCTATTATGCCGGGGTGAAGCTGGAGACCTTCCTCGCTATCATCACCGCCCTCTACCTCTGCTATGAGCCGATCAAGAAACTCGGCTACCTCAACAGCGAGATCAACCGCGGCGCCGCCTCCCTCTCGCGCCTCGAATACATCCTCGACGAGCCGGTGACCATCACCGATCCGGCCGCGCCCGCCCAGGTCAAGCGCCTGCGGGGCGACATCGCCTTCAAGGACGTCACCTTCGCCTACGGTGAGACGCCCGCCCTCCGCCACATCACCGCGGCCATCCCCGCCGGCACCGTCTGCGCGCTCGTCGGGCCGAGCGGCGCGGGCAAGAGCACCTTCGCCAACCTCGTGCCGCGCTTCTACGAGGTGGCCGCCGGCGGCGTCACCATCGACGGGATCGACGTGCGGTCGATGCGGCTGGCCGACCTGCGGCGCAACATCGCCCTCGTCTCGCAGGAGCCCGTGCTCTTCAACGACACCATCTTCAACAACCTGCTGCTCGGCGACGTCACGGCGTCGCGCGAGGCCGTGCTGGCCGCCGCCCGCAACGCGCACGCCCACGAGTTCATCACCGGCCTGCCGGCGGGCTACGACACCATCGTCGGCGAGCGCGGCGCCCTCCTCTCCGGCGGCCAGAAGCAGCGCATCGCCATCGCCCGCGCCTTTCTCCGCGCCGCGCCCATCCTCATCCTCGACGAGGCCACCAGTGCGCTCGACTCCGACAGCGAGGCGGCGGTGCAGGACGCCCTGCGCCACCTCGTGGTGGGCAAGACGGTGCTCATCATCGCCCACCGCTTCAGCACCATCCGCGACGCCTCGATGATCCTTGTGTTCGACAAGGGCGCGATTGTCGCCCAGGGCGACCACGCCGCGCTCTACGCCGCCAACGCGCTCTACAAATCGCTCTACGACCGGCAAAGCACCGCACTTTAGCGCGGCGCAAAGTGACAAGGGCCAAGTAACAAGTATCAAAAGAGGCATCCTGATCTTGTCACTTGCCCCTTGATCCTTGTTACTTCTCGTCGTGTCACACGACGAGCCCAAGGAATTCAGCCGCGCGGTGGAGAACCTCATCGCCGGACTGCGCGAGCTGCCGGAGGACCGGAGCCGCTCAAGAAAACGCAAACCCACCGAGCTCGGTGCGCTCGTGGACGAGCTGCTGGTCAAATACCGCATCAGCCACGACTCGCTCGAGCACAGCATCAGGGAGAAATGGCCCGAGCTCGTCGGCGTCGCCAACGCCTCCTACTCCCACCCAGTGGTGGTCGAGCGCAACCTGCTCGTCGTGCTCGTCTCGCATTCCGTCGTCCGCAACGAGCTCTTCCTGCATCGCGACTCCATCCTGGCCAAACTCCGGAAACTGCCCGGCTGCGCCGAGATCAAGGGCCTGGCGCTGCGGGCGGGCTGAGCCAGCCTGTCCCAGCCCGTTTCCTGCAAAATTTCGCTTGCACGGCGGGGCGCCCATTTAGTTAATGGCCTCTTACGTTAGTCGCATCCTGCTGGTCGCAGGGTGTGACCACGGTCAGTCCGGTCAACCGGACACTAACGGTGCCGTCGGCCTTCCAAAAGCGGGCGGCACGGGGTGAAAACCCCGCCAAAGACCGCGCCATCAACCATATAAACCATGTCACAACCCGTTAAGTCAGAAGTAATCGCCCAATATAAAACCCACGAGAAGGACACCGGCTCCAGCGACGTCCAGATCGCGCTGCTCTCCGCCCGGATCAATCACCTGACCGAGCACCTGCGCACGCATCGCAAGGACTTTCACAGCCGCCGCGGCCTCCTCCAAATGGCCAGCCGTCGTCGCAAGCTCCTTGATTACGTCAAGAGCGAGGACCTCGCCAAATACAACGACCTGCTGCAGAAGCTCAACCTGCGCAAGTAACCCCCTTTCACGAAGGGCGGCCCCCCGACGGGCCGCCTTTTGTTCAACCCCACCGACGCAGCCCCAGAGACATTTCCGCTTACTTCTCTCAATCAATGCAGGTCGGGCTTTATGCCCGACATGTCGGGGATAAACCCCGACCTGCAGGAAGCGGGAGCCGTAATCCGAAATATCTCGGGAGCTGATTCAGCGGGGCCACGAAACGGAAATCATCCGACCCCCGCACGACGTCCGGCAATCCGGCCGGCCGGCGTGCATCATCCGAAAATCCCATGAATCAGAAGCATAATGTCACGGTGCCCGGCCTCGGGCTCACGTTCTCCACCGGTTCCATCGCCCAGCTCGCGGGCGGCGCCGTCAACGTCAACGTCGGCGAGACCAACGTCTTCGTCACCGCCTGTGTCGCCCCGACCATGCGCCCCGGCCAGGACTTCTTCCCGCTCACCTGCGACTACCGCGACAAATACGCCGCGGCCGGCCGCTTCCCCGGCGGCTACTTCAAGCGCGAAGGCCGCCCGACCGAGCGCGAGATCCTCATCTCCCGCCTCTGCGACCGCCCCTGCCGCCCGCTCTTCCCCGAGGGCTTCCTCAACGAGGTCCAGATCATCGGCCAGCTCATGTCGGCCGACCTCATCCACGACTCCGACATCGCGATGGTCAACGGCGCCAGCGCCGCCCTCGCCATCTCCGACATCCCGTGGAACGGCCCCATCGGCTGCGTCCGCGTCGCGCTGATCGACGACCAGTTCGTCGCCAACCCGAACATCGAGCAGATGTTCAGCTCGTCGCTCGACCTGATCTACGTCGGCAACGAGAAGGACATGCTGATGATCGAAGGTTCCGCCGACCAGATCCCCGAGGAGAAGTTCATCGAGGCGCTCGCGTTCGGCCACTCGGCCATCCAGCCGATCATCGCCGCGATCAAGGAGCTCCAGAAGCTCGCCGGCAAGCCAAAGGCCACCTTCGCCCTCGTCGGCGCCACCCCCGAGGCCCGCGCCATCATCGAGCGCGTCGTCCCCGCCGAGCGCGTCTCCGCCGCCATCTTCGGCTTCGAGAAGAACGTCCGCATCACCAACGTGAAGAAGCTCAAGGAGGAGGCCAAGGCCGCCCTCACCGCCGAGCTCGGCGCCGACAAGTTCACCGACGTCGACCTCAACGTCGTGTTCGAGGACCTGCAATACAAGGCCTACCGCGCCACCGTCCTCGCCAAGGGCGTCCGCTCCGACCACCGCGACGCCAAGTCGCTCCGCCCGCTGCAGGCCCAGGTCGGCGTGCTCCCACGCGTGCATGGCTCCGCCATGTTCCAGCGTGGCGACACCCAGAACATCGCCATCGTCACCCTCGGGCCGACCAAGGAGGCCCAGGACATGGACGGCCTCACCGGCGGCGCCACGTCGAAGAGCTTCATCCTCCACTACAACTTCCCGCCGTTCTCCGTCGGCGAGGCCGGCCGCTTCATCGGCCCCGGCCGCCGTGAAATCGGCCACGGCGCCCTCGCCGAGCGCTCGCTCGTCCCGGTGCTCCCGCCCGAGGACGCCTTCCCCTACTCCATCCGCGTCGTCTCCGAGATCATGGCCTCCAACGGCTCGACCTCGATGGCCTCGATCTGCGGCGGCTGCCTCGCCCTCATGGACGCCGGCGTGCCGATCATCGCCCCCGTCGCCGGCATCTCCTGCGGCCTCATGACCGAGATGGACGCCAGCGGCGCCATCACGAAGTGGACGACCATCACCGACATCCTCGGCGAGGAGGATCATTTCGGCGACATGGACTTCAAGGTTGCCGGCACGACCAAGGGCATCACGGGCTTCCAGCTCGACCTCAAGATCCACGGCCTGCCCTTCGAGATTGCCAAGACCGCCATCATGCAATGCCGCGAGGCCCGCATCGAGATCCTCAAGGTCATGCTCGCGTCCCTCCCCGCGCCCCGCAAGGACCTCTCCCAATACGCCCCGCGCATCCAGACGATCCAGATCGATCCCGAGAAGATCGGCCTGCTCATCGGGCCCGGCGGCAAGACGATCCGCCGCATCACCGAGACGACCGGCGCGCAGATCGACATCGCCGAGGACGACTCCGGCAAGGTCTTCATCTATTCGAACAATGCCGACGCCATGAACCGCGCCGTGCAGGAGATCGACGCCCTTTGCGGCGGCGGCTCCCAGATCGAGATGGGCAAGATCTACACCGGCCGCGTCACCGGCATCAAGGAGTTCGGCTGCTTCGTCGAGTGCCTGCCGGGCAAGGAAGGCCTGGTGCACATCTCCGAGCTGGCCGACTTCCGCGTGCGCCGCACCGAGGACGTCGTCAAGATGGGCGACTCCATCACGGTCATGTGCGTCGGCATCGACGAGCGCTCCGGCAAGGTCCGCCTCTCGCGCAAGGCCGCCATGGCCGAGCTCGAGGCCCAGAAGCAGGCCGGCACCCCCGCGCCCGCCGAGGCCCCCGCCGCCCAATAAGGTGGAACGCGACCTCCGGGCGCGTTTTCTCCCCTCCTCAAAGCCGCGACTTTGGTCACGGCTTTTTCTTTGCTTTCTCCTCGGGTGGGCGCCGGTTTCCAAACCGGCGCCGTCGTCGATATGGAAATCGCCGACCACCCTCGCTCCCGCCTTTTTTCTTTCCGCCACCCCAAACCCAACTACCTTGGGCGTTCCCCGTGTCCGACCCCTCCTATCCCTCCCATCGCAAAGGCCTCCGCACCGTCGCCCTCATCGAGGCGCTGAAGGGCGTCATCGTCCTCGTCGTCGGCTTCGGGCTGCTGAGTTTCCTCGGCCGCGACGCCGAGGATTTTGCCGAGCGGCTGGTCACCCGGCTGAATCTCGACCCGACGCACCACTACCCCCGGATCTTCATCCAGGCGATGGCGGACCTCACCAACACCCGTCTGTGGCTGATCGCGGGCTTCGCCGCGCTCTACGCCACGATCCGGTTCTTCGAGGCCTGCGGGCTCTGGCTTGCCCGGCGCTGGGCCGAGTGGTTCGCCGCCCTGAGCGGTGCCATCTATATTCCGGTCGAGATCTACGAACTGGTCCACCGGGCCTCGTGGCTGAAATTCAGCGTGCTGGTGCTCAATCTCGTCATCGTCGGTTACATGACCTGGCTGCTGACCGAGGCACGGCGCCTGCGCGCCGCCGCGGAAAAAAAGCTGACAGCCCCCGCGGGTTGATGGTTGGCTGGCGGCTTCCATGAAGCTCCTGGTCACCAACGATGACGGCATCACCTCGGTTTTTTTCCACGAACTCGTTTTTGCGCTCAAGGCCGTCGGCCACGAGCTCTACCTCGTCGCCCCGCTGAAGGAGCAGAGCTGGACCGGCGCCGCCAAGACCCGCCACCGGCTCGTCCACTCGGCCAAGGCCGACCATGGCTTCGGCTGCCCGACGTGGACCGTCGACGGCACGCCGTCGGACTGCGTCAACATCGCCATCGCCCATCTGCTGCCGGAGAAAGTGGAGGGCGTGGTGAGCGGCATCAACGTGGGTTTCAACTGCACGCTCGGCTTCATCCTCGCCAGCGGCACCGTCTGCGCCGCGCTCGAGGGCGTGCTGCACGGCCTGCCCGCCATCGCCTTCTCGCATGACGTCTCGGCTCAGGTCTACAACGACCTGAAGGACCACGGCGGCCGGCCCGGCCCCGAGCTCACCGCCTCGCTCAAGCACTCTGCCGCGCACGCCGCACGGCTGGCCGGCGAGTTGCTGCCGCAGACCCCGCCGCACGGCTTCACCGTCCATAACGTCAATTTCCCCTTCCCCTGTCGGCCGGACACCGCGGTGCAGCGCACCGTGCCGGCGCATTTCTTCGTGCCGGGCCTCTTCTCTCCCCCCGACGCCGACGGCCGCCACAAGCTCATCTGGACGCAGGGCCACGACGTCTCGCCGCCCGAGCCGCTGACCGACCTCAAGTGCCTCGCGGCCGGCTGCATCAGCCACAGCGTCCTCGACTACCGCCGGCTGGGCCGCGATTAATTTCGGCTGGCGATTCCCCGGCCGGCTGGCTTGCTGGCCCGCACAGGTGGACTTTTACCGCGAATCACCCGGCTTGCCGCCCCCCGGGATCAATCGCCGCGAAGCATGAGCGGATCCGACCCGGGTTTAACGAAAACCGGACTGCGGCTGTTCGGCCTGTCTTTCACGGCGCTGTTTCTGGAATTGATGGTCATCCGCTGGGTGCCGTCCGAGGTGCGGCTGGTCGCGTATTACGCAAATCTGCTGCTGGTGAGTTCGTTTCTTGGCCTGGGGATCGGGGCGCTGGTCAGCCCGCGGGGCTGGAAAATCTTCCGGCTTTTCCCGCTCCTGTTCGCCGTAAACATCGGGTTTCTCCTCTGGCTGGGTCGCGATCTGTTGCCCGGCGGAACGGGGGAACTCCGTTTCGCCGCGGGCGAGAGCCACCTGCGCAACTATGCGGGTCTGCTCGTGACCTTCTGCCTCAACGCCACGATGTTCGCGCCATTGGGAGAAGCGATCGGAGGGCTGTTCGGCCGGCTGCCCGCTTTGCGCGCCTATGCGTGGGACCTGGCCGGCAGCCTGTCCGGCACCCTGGCCTTCGGCCTTTTTTCCCTGCTGTCCTTTTCGCCGCTCTACGGGCTGGCGGCCGTTGCGCTCGCCGCGCTGGCCCTGGGTGAGCGTCGCCATTGGTGGTGGGGCGCGCTGGTTTGCGCCCTGCCCGTGGGCGCCGTCTGGCTGGCGGGCCGGCCCGGCGTCTTCTGGTCGCCCTATTATTGCATCACCATCGGCGAGATCCAGCTGCAGACCGAGGGAACCAGCTTCAGCCGCCTGGATGAACGGCCGGCGTCCGCGCCGCCGGCGGACCGGCTGACGCGGCAGGATCCGCCGATCTACCTTCTCCATGTGAACCAGGATTTCTACCAGATGCATGGCACCGTGGACTTGAAGCGGTATACCCCGGGCCTGGGGCCGCACCAGCTGATCAGCAATTCCTTTGCGCAATACAGCCTCCCCTATTCGCTCATCAACCCACCCGCGCAGGTGCTCATCCTGGGCTCCGGCGGAGGCATGGATGTCGAGACCGCCCTGCTCAACGGGGCCGGGCACGTGGATGCGGTTGAAATCGATCCCCTGATTCCGATGATCAGCAACCGCTTCAGCTCCTCGGCGCCCTATGGCGACGCGCGGGTCACGTTGCACACCGATGACGGGCGCGCCTTTCTCCAGCGCACCACGCGGCAGTATGATCTCGTCGCCTTCGGCTTCCTCGACAGCCAGGCCCTGTTCAGTTACGGGGCGAGCATTCGCCTCGATGGCTACATATATACGGTGGAAAGCCTCCGCCGGGCTTACGCGCGGGTGCGCGAGGGGGGCGTGATGGTTGTCTGGTTTTTTGGCGGCCGCGAATGGCTGGTGCACAAGCTGGTCCAGATGACCCGCATGGCCACGGTGCGCGAACCGCTGGTCTATCGCAAGGGCAGCTCCCTGGCCATTGTCACTCCCAAGGGTCTGCTGCCGCACGCGGTTCCCCGGCAGATTTCCGACTGGCACCTCGCGAATGTGCCACTGAGCCGGATTGATCTCGCCACGGACGACTGGCCTTACCTTTACCTTGAAGGGCGGGGCATCCCGACCGATTACGTCGTCGTCATCGGGATGCTGCTGGTCGTCTCCATCGCCGCCGTCACCGCCCTGCGCGGCACGGGTTTTGGCGCGACCGACGGTCATTTTCTCTTCATGGGCTGGGGCTTTCTGCTGCTGCAAACCAAAAGCATCGGCGACTGTTCGCTCTACTTTGGCACCACCTGGCTCGTGACCACCCTGGTGATCACGGGCGTCCTGCTCATGGTGCTGCTGGCCAACTGGGTCGCCTTGCGGCACCTCCCGGTTTTTCGTCCGCGGCTGTTTGTGCCGTTGTTTCTCTCCCTGCTCGTGCTGCTGCTCGTGCCCCGGGAGGCGATTCTCGCCCAGCCGCTCGGCCTGCGGGTGGCCTGGACCCTGCTGGTCGTGCCCTTGCCTATTTTTTTCGCCGGCTTGATCTTTTCCACGACCTTCCGCCCGGCCGGCAATCCGGCCGCCTTGTTTGGCGCCAACCTGATCGGCGCGACCATCGGGGGCTTTTGCGAATACCTGGGCATGTGGACGGGCAACCATCAGCTGAGCTACCTGGTGCTGGCGGCCTACGCGGCCAGCCTGCTTTGCCTGCTCCGGCAAGCGCCCGGGGCCCATCGCGCCACATCGCCCTCGACTGCCGCCAACTAGATCGCGCATATTCAGCGCGCGTGAAATCCCTGCTGCTGCCCGGAACCGGACTGATCGTCTCGCCGCTGTGCCTCGGCGGCGTCCCCTTCGGCCACACCATCACCGGGCCGGAGACCTTCGCGCTGCTCGACCGGTTCGTCGCGCTCGGCGGCAATTTCATCGACACCGCCCGGATCTACTCCGACTGGGTGCCGGGCGAGAAACGCCGCAGCGAACGCATCCTCGGCGACTGGCTGCAGGCCCGCGGCCACCCGTCGGGACTCGTCATCGCCACGAAGGGCGCGCACGCCTTCATCGAGTCGCTGTCGACCCCACGCACGTCCGCCACCGAGATCCGCGACGACCTTGAGGGCAGCCTGCGCACGCTGCGCACCGACGTCATCGACCTCTACTGGCTGCATCGCGACGACCCGGCGCGGCCCGTCGGGCATTTCATCGATCTGCTCAACGCGTTTCTCCGCGAGGGAAAAATCCGCGCCTTCGGCGGCTCCAATTGGAGCGCCGCGCGCCTCCGCGCCGCCAACGACTACGCGCGGCAATCGGGCCAGCAGGGCTTCACCGCCAGCCAGCCGCTTTGGTGCCTCGGTTGCGCGCAGGCCCGCCCCCCCGCGGACCCGGGCCTGGTAAAGTTCGACGCCGCGGCCTGGCGCTTCCACCGCGAGACCGGACTGGCCGTCGTGCCCTACACCTCGCAGGCCAAGGGCTTCTTCACCAAGCTCGCCTTGCCGCCGGGACAGCGGCCCGCCGACCTCGCGCCGCACGAGTTTCACACGCCGCCCAATCTCGCCGCCGGCCGGATCGTCACCGAGCTCGCCGCCGCGCGGCGCGTCGCGCCCAGCGCCATTGTGCTCGCCTACCTGTGGTCGCGGCCCTTCCCCGTCGTGCCCATCATCGGCTGCCGCACCCTCGCGCAGCTGGAGGACAGCGCCGCCGCGCTGCCCGTGCGGCTGACCGCCGCGGAACTGGCGCGCTTTGAGGACGCCTCGCCGTCCGGCCTGCCGGCGGAAACCTGAACCCGCACCGATGAAACTCGTGATGTTCGACATGGACGGGACGCTGACCGACGGATTTGCCATCGAGGAAAACTGCTACGTGCTCGCCATCGAGCAGGCGCTCAACCTGCCGGGGGTGAAGACCGAGTGGGAGACCTACACCCACACCACCGCCTCGTTCTGCCTCGAGGAAATCGTGCGCCGGCACCGCGGCCACGCGCCTACCGCCGCCGAGTCGCGCGCCGTGCAAGCGCGCATGGTCGAACTCATGGCGGACATCACCCGGCGCACCGGCCGCCGCACGCGGGAAGTGCCCGGCGCCGCCGCCTGTGTGCGCGGGCTCCTGCAGCGGGGCTACGCCGTCGCCATCGCCTCGGGCGACTGGGAGGCGACCGCCCGCCACAAGTTCGCCACCGCCGGCATCCCCTTTGACGGCCTGCCGTCCGCCTTCTGCGACGTGGCGCACCCGCGGACCGACATCATGTGCGCGGCGCTGGCCCGGGCCGCAGTGCACCATGGCCGCGCCGGCTTCGACCGCATCACCTATGTCGGCGATGCCGCCTGGGACGTGCGCGCCTGCCGCGAACTGGGCTGGCCGCTCGTCGGCGTGGGGACCACCCCCTTCGCCGCCCACCTGCCGGCCCTGGGCGTGACGCACCTGGTGCCGCACTACCTGGATTTCGAGGCGTTCCTCGCCGCCGTCGAGCAGGCGGAGCCGCCACGGGCGGTCCCGGCTTGATACCGCGAATCTGCTGGCTCCAGTGGGCGGGTCGCTTTCTCCTCTGCCAATGATCGAAGTCGAAAACCTCACGCGCGTCTTCCGCACCTACAAGAAGCAGCCCGGCTTCTGGGGCGGAGTAAAGGGACTGTTCAAGCGCGACTTCGAGGAGACCCGCGCGGCCGATCACATCAGCTTCAGCATCAGGGAGGGCGAGCTCGTCGGCTTTCTCGGGCCCAACGGCGCGGGCAAGACCACGACGCTGAAGATGCTCTCCGGCCTCATCTACCCGACGAGCGGCTCGGCGCGCGTCGCGGGTTTCGACCCGACCAGGCGCGAGAACGAATACCGCCGGCTCTTCGCCCTCGTGCTCGGCCAGAAGAACCAGCTGTGGTGGGACCTGCCGGCCGTCGAGTCGTTCTACCTGCTCCGCGCCATCTACGGCCTCGACCAGGCGGCCTGGCAGGCGACGCTCGACGAGCTCGTCGCCCTGCTCGGCATCGGGCCCAAGCTCAATGTCATGGTCCGCGAGCTCTCGCTCGGCGAGCGCATGAAGATGGAGTTGATCGCGGCGCTCCTGCACCGGCCACGCGTGCTCTTCCTCGACGAGCCCACCATCGGCCTCGACGTCGTGTCGCAGAAGAACGTCCGCGAGTTCCTGCGCGACTACAACCGCCGCCACAAGACGACCATCCTCCTGACCAGCCACTACATGGCCGACATCTCGTCGCTCTGCGAGCGCGTCATCGTCATCGACCACGGCAAGAAGATCTACGACGGCAGCCTCGACCGCATCGCCGGCGCGGGCGCCCGGCAGCGGATCATTCGGTTCAAGCCCCGCGACGGCGCCTTCCCCGCCGGCTGGCAGCCCGCCCACGGCGAGTGCAAGGTCTGCGCGGACGGCGAGATCGTCCTCCACGTCCCGAGCGAGCACGTGACCACCGTCTGCTCGCAGATCCTCGCCCACGGTGCCGTGGACGACATTACCATCCAGGACGTGCCGCTTGAGGACGTCATCACCGAGCTGTTTTCGCGGGGCGTCGCGGCGAAATAACATTTATTTAGCAACCGGGGTGCGTCCCGGAGCGAGCGGGCCAAGCTTCGGATTGCCAAACCGGCGCACGCCCATCAGCCTTCCGCGCTATTCCTTCCTATGCTTGACGCCTCCCCCATCCTCCCGGCCACCAAGGCGGAACGCCCCAAGGTGCTGGTCATCGACGACGAGCTCGGCCCGCGCGAAAGCATCAGCTACCTGCTGCAGGATGAGTTCGAGGTGCTGGCGGTCGACCGCGTCGACCGCGGCCTCGCGCTCATCTCCAGCCACACCTTCGCCGTCGTCGTGATGGACATCCGCATGCCGCAGAAAAACGGCATCCAGGGCCTGGAGGAGCTGCGCCGGATCGACCCCGATGTCTCCGTCATCATGATGACCGGCTACGGCGCCCTCGCCTCGGCGCAGGCCGCGATCAGCCTCGGCGCCAGCGAGTATCTCAAGAAGCCGTTTGACGTCGACGTGCTGCAGGCGGCGGTGCGGCGCCATGCGCGCGAGGCGCTCGAGCGCAAGAAGCGTTCCGCGCTGCTGAAGCACCTCCAGGAGACCTACGAGGGCGTGAAGCTCGAGCAGAAGAAGCACCAGCTGCAGGTCGGCTACGGCCAGGCCGCCGCCGAGATGGTGCACGACATCTGCAATCCGCTCGTCGTCACCACCGGCTACACCCACATGCTGCTGGAGGAGGCGCGCGCCCTGCCCAATCCCACGCCCGCGCAGCAGCGCATCATCAGCTTTGCCGAGCGCCTGGAGAATTGCTCGTCGTTCTGCCTGCACCTCGCCGAATCCTGGCGCCAGAGCACCCGCCACCTCTCGTCGGGCGGGAACTTCGACCTGCTCGCCGCCGCCGCCGAGACGCGCGCCGTGCTGTTCTTCGACTCGGCCCGCATCGAGATCGAGGGCGACCGGGACGTCATCGTCACCGGCGTCCGCTTCGAGATCGTCCGCGCCCTGCAGAACCTCATCAAGAACTCGCTCGAGGCCGGCGCGACCCGCGTCATCCTCGCCATCCGGAAAATCGCCGACAAAGCCGTGTTGTCTGTCACCGACAACGGCGCGGGCCTGCCCGCGGACGTCATGGCGGTCATCCTGCACAAGCCGGTCGAGTCCACCAAGGCGCACGGCACCGGCCTCGGCCTGACCATCTGCCGCCACATCGCTGCCGCGCACCAGGCGGAGATGAAGGTCGAGACCCGCCCCGGCGGCGGCACGGTCTTCACCCTGGTGTTTCCGCTTGCCGCCAGCTGAATCTCGCGCGGTTAACCGGCGATTTTCGCCAGCTCCGCGCGCAACCACGCCTCGAGCTCAGCGCGATCCGGCCGCGTCCAGCCGTGTTGGGCGGCGACCTTTTCGCTGACTTCCCGGAAAAGCGTCAGCTCGGCCAGCAGCGCCCGCGCCAGCACCGCCGGCTGCGGCCCGGTGACAAGGTCAGTCTGTTGCCGCCGGGCGGCTTCGAGCCACTGCTCGGCCTGGCGCGCCTCCGGCCGCGGGGCCCGGCCCGCCAGGCGCGCTTCCTCCGCCAGCAGGGCGTAAAGGTGCTCGCGCAGCTCGACGTGCTGCCAGCGCACGGCCGCCCGCAGCTCGCCGCGCCGGGTTTTCCGGGCCACCCAGACCGCATGGCGCCAGAACGCCGCGACGTGGCGGCCAAAATCCGCGGCGGAAAATCCCGGCTCCGGCCAGTCGACGGCCAGTGCGGCATACCGCTGTTCCCAGGCGGCGCCACCGAGGACCACGCGGTAGCCCGGCCGGGCCACAAGGCGCAGGTTGTGGATGCCGGTGCGCAGCGCCGGCGGGAACCAGCCGGCCCAGCCGGGGTGCCGCATCGCCGCGCAGGCCAGCTTCAGCTGCCACGCCCTCAGCAGGACAAAATCCGCCTCCCAGCCGCCGGCAAACACGGCACTGAGCTTCACCACCCCGCGTTCCGTGCGCTCATGGTGCGCGTTCCAGCACGGGGCGATCTGCCCCGGCCAGTCCCGGTTCAGGTAGCGCCCGGGCGAGCGCAGCACCAACTGGTAGTCCCAGTCCGACCATTCATCCACCGTCGCCCCCGGCTGCACCCGCGAGCCGATCTGGACGAGGGCTTCGAGGTCGGGCCGTGCACGGGCCCAGGCCACGAGGCGGGCTTCAAATTCCGGGGCGGTCATCGGACGCTGTTGTGGGTTGGCGCCGCCCGCGGCGCAAATCTCTTTTGCGATACCGAGCTTGCCGTCATCCGCATTGTCCGCCAAAGAGGGGAAACGCGCGTTCTGGTTTTTGCGGCGGGCGGCATCCGGGCCCGTGCCACGCCTTTCCGCCCCGGCCCGCTGCGTCCCCACTCCTCACCAGCTGCCATTGAAAATCCCCCCGGCGTCCTCTTCCTGTCCGCCCGCCCGCCCCCCGCGGCTCCCCCATGCGCCGGCGCGTTAAGATCACGGGCCTCGGCCCGGTCACCCCGGCGGGCATCGGCCGCGAGGAGTTCTTCCGCGGCATCAACGAGCCGGTCAGCCGCGTGCGGGCCATCACCCGGTTCGATCCCGCTGCCGGGCAGTTCATTGGCGCCGAGATCACGGACTTCGACCTGAAGCGCCACGCGCCCGACGAGAACCCGCGGCGCCTTTCCCGGCACACCCAGTTCAGCCTCGTGGCGGCGATGCTGGCGCTCAAGGACGCCGGCTTGATCCCCGCGGAAATGGCGCGGCTGAACCCCGTCGTGGTGACGGGCACCTCCATCATGGATTTTGAGAAGATCGGGCGCGGCATGGAGCTCGTGATGAAAAAGGGCGCCCGCTACACCCCGGGCAGCATTATGTATGAGGCCTCCGTGGCCAACGTGGCCGGCAAGATCGTCGAGTGGCTCGGGATTCCCGCGCGGATGCTGACGATGCAGACTTCCTGCTGCTCCGGCCTCGACGCCATCGGCCAGGGCGCCGAGCTCGTGGCGACCGGCCAGGCCGATCTGGCCCTGGCGGGCGGCAGCGAATGCCCGCTCTCCTTCTACCCGATGCTCGGCTTCAATGCCTCGGAGCTCAGCCCCGCCATCAGTGAACACCCGGAGAAGGCCTGCCGGCCCTTCGACCTCTGGCGCTCGACCGGCGTGCTCGGGGAGGGCGCGTGCATCTTCGTGCTGGAGGCGGCAGACAGCTCCCGGCCCGCACTGGCCTGGGTCACGGGTTACGGCTACGCCAACGACCAGGATGGGCAGACCGCCCTCGGCCTGGTCCCGACTGTCCGTCAGGCGCTGGCCAACGCCCTGCGCCGCCCGGACGAGGTGGATTTCGTGAACGCCTGGGGCACCGGCCACCGCATCATCGACGCCAACGAGTCCTCCGCCATGCACCATCTTTATGGCGACCGGCTCGGCGAGATTCCGGTGAGTTCCATCAAGGGCGCCATCGGCACGGCCCTTGGCGCCTCGGGCCCCATCCAGGTCGCCAGCACGGTGCTGAGCCTGCTCCACGGGTTGCTGCCGCCGACCGTGAACTGGGAAACGCCCGACCCGGCCTGCCCGCTGAACCTCTCCAACCAGCCTCGTCGGCTGCCGGTGAATGTCGCGGTCGTCAACAGCCACGGGCTGTCCGGGAGCAATTCCGCGCTGGTCCTCGAACGCTAATGCCCACCCTGATCCTCCTCGCCGCCGGGCTGACCCTCGTCATCGGGGCGGGCGTGCTTTGGATCAACTCGCGCCGCTTCACCAACCAGATCTTCGCCCTCGCCTCCCTCACCTCCACGGCGTGGCTGTCCTTCGTGTTCTTCGCGCTGCGCGCCGGCGAAAGCACCCCGGTCGGCAATCCCGTGCCCTGGCTCCGGGCCGCCTCGGCGGCGGGTGCCTTTTTCCCGTGGATCATCTGGCTGTTTATGCAGTCGATCCTGACCGCGGAGGGCAAATCCCTGCAGGCGCTGCGCCGCTCCTGGCCCTGGCTGCTGGGCGGCACCCTGCTGGCGATCCTCTGCTTCACCGAGCTCTTCATCCCCCGCAGCTCGACGCCCGAGCATCCCTCGCGCGGCGTCGGCTACCTGATCTACCTCGTCGTCAGCGTGGGCCTCTACCTCTTCCTGGTGGTGCAATCCTACCGGCTGCTCCGGCGGGAACAGGGCGTGCGGCGCATCGAGATGCAGTTCCTGACCCTGAACGCCGGCGTCGCGTGCCTGCTGGCCATCTTGATCAACGGCATCGGCAGCTACCTGGACATCCGCGCCCTCACCCGGATGAGCCCGCTGATCATCCTCGGCTTCTACGTGCTCACGGCCTGGGCGGTCACGGTGCACCGCATCTTCGACGCGCGGCAGGTCTTCCTCTCCGTGGTGCAGCACCTCGTCCTGACCCTGATGCTCAGCGCCGGCATCTTTGCCGGCTGGTGGCTGTTCGGCCTGTTCCTGCTCCCGCCCGCCGACCTGCTGCTGAGCGTGGCCGTCTGCGCCTCGCTGGCCTTCCTGCTCGAGCGCAAGACCCGCGAGTGGTTCCGCCTCAGCCCCGAGCAGAATATCGCCGCCACCCGCCGCGCCGTCATCGAGCTGTCCCGCAGCGAGCCCGATCCCGACCGCCTCGTCGCCGAGTTCGAGGGGCTGCTGCGCACATGGTGCCAGACCAGCTATGCCCGGCTCATGTTCGACAGCGGCGAGGTCTACGCCTCCGGCAACGTCGAGTTCGCCAAGGACCGGCCGGCCCATGCCGCGCTCTGCCGCACCGGCTGGAGCACCCCCGAGAGCCTGCAGCGCCAGCGCGCCGAGCCGGGCCTCGTCGATCTGCGCCAGTTTCTCACCGAATTCAACCTCGGCCTCATCGTCACCGCGCCGCGCGGCAGCCCGGTGCCTTCGCTCCTGCTCGGCCTCGGCCTCAAGTCCAACCACCGGCCGTTCACCTACCCCGAGGTGCTGCAGGTCATGGAAATCACCGAGTTCATGGACAACATCCTCGCCCGCTCGCGCCTGACCATGCAGGCCCGCCAGTCCGACCAGCTGGCCACCATCGGCCTGCTCGGCGCCAGCCTCGCTCACGAGATCCGCAATCCCCTCGTCTCGATCAAGACCTTCGCCCACCTGCTGCCCACCCGCTTCGACGACCCCGAGTTCCGCCGCCGCTTTAACCTGCTCATCCCCGCCGAGGTCGACCGCATCGACAGCCTCACCCAGCAGCTGCTCGACCTGTCCAATCCCCGCCGGCACCAGCCGGAGCGCGTCTCCCTCCACGCGATCATCCGCGAGACGGTCGACCTCATGCTCGCCCGCGCCACCGAGGCCCGCGTCACCATCTCCAGCACCCTGACCGCGGCGACCGACATTATCATCGCCGACAACAGCGCCATTCGCCAGGTCCTGCTCAACCTCCTGATCAACGCCTTCCAGGCGCTGGAGCAGCAGGAAGACGACCGCCACGTCGAGCTCCGTTCCCGCAATTCCCCCAACGGCAGCGTCCTTCTCGAGGTGTCCGACAACGGTCCCGGCATCCCGCCCGACCAGCGCGCCCGCCTCTTTCATCCCTTCGCCTCCACCAAGACGAAGGGCATGGGACTCGGGCTTGCCGTTTGCGCAGATATCTTGCACGAACACAGAGCAACCATCATTGTCCCTGACGTCGGGAGACCCGGGGCCACCTTCCGCATAACCTTTCCATGCCCGCCACCCTCATCCTGACCACCCTCGACCCCGCCCTCGAGGCCACATGGAAGAGCCAGCTCCACCCGCGCGAACCCGCGGTCTTTGCCCGTCCCGCCGATCTCCAGCGCGAACTCCTCCGGCCCGGCTCGCGCGTCTGGATCACTGACATCAACGACGCGCGCACCCGCCTCGCCACCGGCGCCGGCACGCTCGTCGTCCTCGTCGGCGAGCCGCACAGCCTGCCCTTCGAGCAGGCCCGGCAGAACCGCGCCGCCCGCCTCTTCCTCGGCTTTGAGGAAAGCCGCACGCGGCTCGCCGAGGCCGTCGGCCTGCTCGAGGAGATCGCCGACAAGAATTCCCAGCTGCAGACCGCGCTCGAGCGCACCCGCCGCAGCGAGCCGCCCTTCCCGCGCGAACCCGCCGCCCTGGCCCCCGCCGAGCCCGTCGAGTCGTGGGATTTCCTCGAGAGCGCCCTCGCCCATCTCGGCGACCGCCCGCGCCTGCTCGACGAGTTCCGCCGCGCCGGCCGCTACATCCTGAAGTCCGGCAAGGTCCTTTTCTTTTTCCGCCAGCTGGACGCCTTCGTCTCCGACGACGAGGCGCACCGCTGCAGCGCCAGCCATCCGCTCTCGCTGTGGCTCGAGGAACACCCCGCCGTCCTCGACTGCACCCAGTGGCCCGGCACCGACGACCCCGCGCTCGACGCCCCCATCCGCCAGCAGCTGCAAAGCTGGGGCGCACGCCTGCTCGTGCCGCTCCACGCGCACGGCCAGCTCCTCGGCTGGATGGCGCTCGGCCCGCGGGCCGACGGCGCCTCCTTCCGCGAATCAGACAAATTCCGCGCCGTCCTCCACGGCCGCCTGCTCGAACGCTGCCTCGAACGCTCCGCCCAGCTCGCCGACCTCGCGCGGGCCGACACCGCGGCCGAACTCCGCGCCCGGTATCTGCCCGGGGCCCGCGTGCTCTCCCGGGCCGAAATCGCCGCCGCCGACCTGCCCGTCGAGGTTCGCGCCGTCGCCAGCGAGGCGCTACATTGCGGCAAGGCCATCACCCAGCCGGCCCGCGCCCCCCACCGCTACCGCGTCACGGCCGGCCCGGCGCCCGAAGTCGACGGCGTGTGGGTGATCTGGGAGGAGGCCGCTCCCGAGATCGAGCGCATTCGCGCCGAGCTCGAGCAGCACCGGCGCGAACTTTTCCGCAACCTCGGCCTCACGCTCAGCCACGAACTGTCCAACCCGCTCGTCTCGCTCGTCACCTTCGCCCAGCTGCTTTCCCGCGACAGCGCCTCCCCGCAGCCCGCCGGCGCCGCCACCCTGGCCCGCGAGGTCTCCCTCGCCACCGAGGTCGGGAAACTGCAGCGCCTCTCCGAGCATGCCACCCTGCTCGGCGAGATCGCCACCCCCGTCGCGGCCAACGTGGATCTCAACCTGCTGCTCACCGAGCTGGCCGCCGCCCGCGGCCTTTCCACCCGCTTTTCCGAGGAACCCCTCGTCTTCTCGGTCGACCCGAACCTCCTGCGCTTCGCCTTCGGCGCCATCCTCGACGCCGTCGCGGGCAACCGGCCCGACGAGGGCACGCAAGGCCTGATCTTCACCCTGCGCACCACCGGCACCGGCGCGCTGCGCACCGCCATCGTCACCATCGAGGGCCGGCACCTCGAGCTCGACGGCACGCTGCCCCTGCCCGCCCCGGGATCCACGCCCAACCAGGGCCGCCTCTCCGTCTTCCTTGCCCGCGAAATCCTCCGCCTCCACGGCGGCACGCTCCACGCCGGCCCCGGCGTCAAGGGCACCGACATCCAGATCTCGCTCGGCAACCTGCGCTGAACCGCCGGGCTTGCCCGCGGTGGCAATCCGGGCTTCACTTCCTCCCCCATGGACATCTTCGTCGCGCTCCTCTGTCTCGCCGTCGGCGCCGCGCTGGGCTGGTTCATCGCCCAGTCCCGCTCCGCCGCCCTGGCCGAGCGCGCGAAACTGCAGGCCGCCGACCTGGAAACGGCCCGCGCCCGCCTGCTCGAAATCGAGAATCGAAAATCGAGAATCGAAAATGAACTCGCCGGGGAACGCGCGGCCGCCGCCGAAAAGATTGCCGCCCTCACCGATGCCCACGAACGCGTCACGCGCGAGTTCAAGGCCCTCTCCGCCGACGCCCTCCGCTCCAACAACCAGTCCTTCCTCGAGCTCGCCCGCGAGACCTTCGGCAAGCTCCACCAGCAGTCGGCCGACGACCTCGGCAAGCGCCAGCAGGCCATCGACTCGCTCGTGAAGCCGCTCAAGGAGTCGCTGGAGAAAGTCGACGCCAAGATCGGCGCCCTGGAAAACGCCCGCAAGGAGGCCTACGGTTCACTCACCGAGCAGCTCAAGGGCCTCGCCACGACCAACGCATCGCTTCAGTCCGAAACAACCAAACTCTCCCGCTCCCTTCGCTCTACTTCCACCGCCGGCCGATGGGGGGAGATTCAACTCCAGCGCGTGGTTGAACTCTCCGGGATGGTCGAAAACGTGGACTTCATCCAACAGGAAGCCGCCGGCGACGTGCGCCCCGATCTCATCGTCCGGTTGCCTGGCGGCAAATCCATCGCGGTGGATGCCAAGGCGCCGATGCAAGCTTACCTCGAGGCTCTGGAGGCCAGTGATGAGGCCGTGCGCAAGGCCAAGTTTACCGAGCACGCCCGGGCCGTGCGCGGGCACATCGATGCTCTCGGGGCGAAGAGCTATTGGAAAAGCATCCAGCCTTCGCCTGAATTCGTCGTCCTCTTCATCCCCGGGGAAGCTTTCTACAGTGCCGCCCTGCGCTACGAACCCGACCTTTTCGAGCGCGGCACCAGCGTTGGTGTCATTCTCGCTTCGCCCGCCACCTTGATCGCCCTGCTAAAGGCTGCGGCTTACGGATGGAAACAGGAGGCGCTGTCGAAAAATGCTGACGAGATTCGTCGCCTTGGGCTCGAACTGCACGAGCGCGTAGGCACGCTCGGCGAGAATCTGGACATGCTCGGCCAGCGCCTGACCCAGACCGTTACCGCCTACAACAGCGCCATCACCTCTGTCGAAGGTCGCGTGCTCGTCACTGGCCGCAAACTAGAAAAACTCGGTGCCGGCAGTGAAAAGAAGCTCGACGAACCGCGCCTGGTCGAGGAGCTGCCGAAGCAACTCAGTGCCCCTGAGCTGAAATCTTGATGCGCGGCTCCCGGTCGAACTCCCTCCCGGGCCGCTGGGAAATGATCAGGGCCGAGCTGGCCGGCGAGGATGCGCCCGACATGCTCGCGCTGCGGGTCGAACTGGAACTGACCGAGGTCACCTACGTCGTGCGATTCGCCGGGCGGGTCGCCGACCGCGGCACTTACACCCTCGACGGACCCACGCTGACACTCACCGGCACCGAGGGCCCGAACCAGGGCCGCACCATCCCGTGCCTCCTGCAGCACAAGGGCGACCGCCTCCGCGTCTGCTACGGCCTCGACGGCACGGCCCCGGCGGAGTTTGCGACCAAGGCCGGCACCCAGCACTACCTCGCCACCTACCGGCGCAAGGCGTAGCGCCTTGCGCCAAGGCGTGAGGCTGGAGGTCTGGGCTCATGCAGTTGGTGGGCGTCGGTTTCCATACCGACGCCTGTCGCCGATGTGGAAATCGGCGACCACCCTTCAGTGCGGCCACGTTCCGAGGGAAACCAACGCTCAATTGCCTGAGTCCGGCTGAGGCAAGAGGGGACGAACTCGCGGCCCTTTAAACGGCGGACTGCTTTCTCCGGCCTTACAGTATTACGAAGTTCCCTTTTTGTGGTTTATTGTGCCTTTTCGTGGCAGCAGGTTTCTTCCTTCTCCCTCCCGCCTTCTCCCCCCATGCACCTGTCGGCCCTCCATATCTATCCGGTCAAGTCCTGCCGCGGCTTAAGCGTCGCCGCCGCCGGGGTGGACGACCACGGCTTCGACGGCGACCGGCGCTTCATGGTGGTCAGCGCGGAGGATGGCCGGTTTCTCACCCAGCGCACCCACCCGCGCATGGCCCTGATCGAAACCGCGCTCACTGCGGATGCCCTTACCCTTTCCTCGCCCAACCGCGGTTCGGTCGCAATTCCGCTCCAATCGAAAAGCGAAAATCCAAGATCCAAAATGGTCGTGACGGTCTGGAAGAGCACCGTGACGGCGGACGACTGCGGCGACGAACCGGCGGAATGGCTCACGGATTTCCTCGGCCTCCGGTTGCGCCTCGTGCGCATGGGCGGCACCTACCAGCGGCCGAACCTGAAGTCCGCCGCGCAGGCGGGCGATGTCGTGTCCTTCGCCGACAGCTGCCCGTTCCTGCTCATCAGCGAGGCCTCGCTCGCGGACCTGAACGACCGCCTCATCGCCAAACACGAGGAGCCGCTGCCGATGAACCGCTTCCGGCCGAACCTCGTCGTCGCCGGCGCTGCGCCCTACGCCGAGGACAACTGGCCGCACCTGCGGATCGGCGACATCATCTTCCGCAACGCCGGCCCGTGCGCCCGCTGCCCCATCCCCACCATCGACCAGGCGACCGCCGAGCGCGGCAAGGAGCCCTTGAAAACCCTCGCCACCTACCGCCGCGACGCGGCCGACCCGACCAACGTCAACTTCGGCGTCAACCTCATCCACGCGACCAAGCGCGGCACCCTGCGCGTGGGCGACCGGGTGGAAGTAATTTAGCCACGGATTGCACAGATGGGCGCGGATGGGAAACAGCCCAAACACTCTACAGGAGATCGCAGAGGAAACAGAGCTCCCGTTCTCCTGCCTTTTCTCCGCGTGCTCCTGTGAAAATCCGTCTTGGCCTTTATCCGTGCTCATCCGCGTAATCCGTGGCAAATAATACGCCACGCACACTCATGAAGCTCCCCGATTTCGAAACCCTGGCCGCTGTCGGCATGACGCTCGTCATGGTCGGCATCATCCTGCGCGGTTTCGCCGCGCAGAGCCACCGCGAGCTCGCCCGCCGCAAGCAGCACCAGCTGGACGAGCGGAAATCCGGCGACGCCTTCCTGAACGAGCAGCTCGAGCGGCCGCCCACCTGGCTGGAGCGGAACTTCGGGCGGGTGGCCAACGCCGTCCTCCTCGCCGGCGTGGCGCTCACGGCGGTCGCCTTCTTCCGACGGTAGGGGCGCTTGCCCTCAAGCGCCCTAACAAAAGGCCGTTGGGGGCAACGGCCCCTACCCCTATGGATGCGGGGCTCAATCGGAATAACCACCGCGTCGCGACCGCTTGATTTTCGCGCGGTGCTTCTTGGCCTCGATCATCCGCGCCTTCTGGCCGCGGGATTTCTGGCGGGTCTGCCGGCGGGCAAGCTCCCGCGCCGCCTGCGCGGCATTGGCCGCCGCGGCCCGGCGCCATTCGAGTTTGTCGGCCAGCTCGGTCCAGGCCAGCAGCCGGTTGACGCTCTGGTTGCGCTCGCGCTGGCAGCGCACCTCGGTCCCGGTCGGCCGGTGCCGGAGCCAGACCGTCGAGGAGGTCTTGTTGATCTTCTGGCCCCCCGCCCCGGCACCGCGGACAAAGCGCTCCTCCACCTCCTCCGGGCGCACGCCCAGGGAGACAAAACGCGCCTGCAGCGCCGCTTCCACGATGTCCGGGAAATCAGGCATGCTCCGGTTTAGCCACAAAGAGGCCCGAAAAGACACGAAAATTCCTGGACCGTCAGCCTGACCAGTCTCGATTTTTATACCTTTTCGTGCCTTTTCGTGGCCAATTTCTGAAACTCTCCGCCCTTTCCACAGTCTGAACGGCTCCCCACTCATCACTTGTCACCAGCCGGCCCACCCCCTTCACTTTTTCCCCTCACTTTCACCCTCCCTCCCCATGATCAACGGTCCTGACTGGTCCCAGAAACTCCGCACTGAAATCGGCCGCGCCGTCATCGGCCAGAATGCCGTCGTCGAACGCATGCTGGTCGCCCTGCTGGCCAACGGCCACGTCCTCCTCGAGGGCATGCCCGGCCTCGCGAAGACGCTCCTCATCAAGTCCCTCGGCGCCGCCCTCGGCGTCCAGTTCGAGCGCATCCAGTTCACGCCGGACCTCCTGCCGAGCGACGTCGTGGGCACGATGATCTTCTCGCCCAAGGACGGAGGGTTCACCACGCACAAGGGCCCCATCTTCGCCAACCTCGTTCTGGCGGACGAAATCAACCGCGCCCCCGCCAAGGTCCAGTCCGCCCTCCTCGAGGCCATGCAGGAGCGCCAGGTCACCATCGGCGGCAACTCCCATCAACTCCCGCGGCCCTTCTTCGTCATGGCGACCCAGAACCCGATCGAGCAGGAGGGCACCTACCCGCTGCCCGAGGCGCAGACCGACCGCTTCCTCTTCAAGCTCCTCGTCGACTACCCGTCCGCCCTGGAGGAATCCTCGATGATGGAAATGTGGGGCCAGGTCACCCAGCAGCCCGAGGTGAAGGCCGTCTCCAGCGGCGCCGAGCTCCTCGAGCTCCGCGTGCAGGTCGACGCCATCCACGTGGCCCCGGCCGTGCAGGCCTACATCCTCGCGCTCGTCCGCAGCTCGCGCGACCTCGCCGCGCAGGCCGAGGGCGGCGCCGCCAAGCGCCTGCTCAACTTCGGCGCCTCGCCCCGCGCCTCGCTCGCCCTCTTCCAGGCCGGCCGCGCCCTCGCCTGGCTCCGCGGCGCCGACTACCTCTCGCCCGCCCTCGTCCAGGAAATCTTCCACGACGCCCTCCGCCACCGCGTCGGCCTCACCTACGAGGCCGAGGCCGAGGGCCTCACGTCCGACAAGATCCTCGACCAGGTGCTCATCCGCACGCCCGTCCCGGCGAAAGTCTGATCCCTTTGCGGGTAGGGCGAGTCGTCCCGACGAGCCGCGGCTCATCCAGAGGATTCGCCCTACCGGAGCCAAGCCCACCCATGTCCCCCACCGTCCAAGAGCCCGCTTCCCTCGTCACCTCCCAGCTCGCGCTGCTGCGCCAGCTCGAGTGGCGCGTGCGCCATGCGGTGGAGAACGTGCTCAGCGGCGAATACCGCTCCGCCTTCCGCGGCCGCGGCATGGAGTTCGACCAGGTCGTCAAATACACCTTCGGCGACGACATCCGCGACATCGACTGGAACGTCACCGCCCGCCTCGGCGAGCCCTACCGCAAGAAGTTCATCGAGGAGCGCGAGGTCTCCCTCCTGCTGGTGTTCGAGGACAGCGTCAGCCTGCAGTTCGGCTCCGGCGCCCAGTCCAAGCGCGAGGCGCTGCTCGAGCTGGCCGGCCTGGTCATGATGCTCGGCGCCGTCAACCGCGACCGCGTCGGCTTCCTCCACGCCTCGCCCGCCGGCTACACCCTGAAGGAACCGGTGCGCGGCCGCGGCCAGATCCTGCACGCCGCCGCCGCGCTGCTCGGCCAGCCCGCGCCTTCCCTGGCCGCCGACCCCGGCGCCGCGCCCGCCGCCTTCGTCCCGTGGTGGCTGCTGGCCCGCGCCGCGCCGCGCCACAGCATCATGATCTGGCTGGGCGATTTCCCGCCACGCCTCGAGCCCGAGGGCTGGAGCGTGCTCTCGCGGCGCTACCAGACGATGGGCTTCCGCGTCGACGACCCGTGGGAGCGCGCGCTGCCCCGTGACCGCGCACTCACCACCTACGATCCCGTCGCCGGCCGGCTCGTCACCCTCAACGGCACCTCGGCCGCGCAGCGCGAAGCCCACGCCAGGTGGGTGCGGCAGCGCGAGGACGCCTTCCGCGCCATCTTCCCCAACCGGCTCAGCCGGCTCGTCGTCCGCACCGATGAGGAACGGCTCGACGCCCTCGTGCGCTTCTTCCATGCCCGCATGTTCGCGGGCCGCCCCCGCTGAGCGGCGGCGCCGGCAAGTAACAAGTCACAAGGATCAAGTAACAAGCAACCATGACAACTGCCCTTCACGCCTCTTGTCACTTGTTACTTGGCACTTGGCACTTCGCCCGCTGATGCGCATCGACGATTACCAGGTTGCCGACCCGCTGTGGCTGCTCGCGCTGCTGCTCCTGCCGCTGCTCGTCTGGGTGCGCGGCCGCCGCGGCGCCCCGGTGCTCATCGTGCCCTTCGCCGCATCGTGGCACCGCCCGTCGTTCATCCCGACCTCCCGCTGGCCCGCCGCGCTGGCCATGGCCGGCCTCGTGCTCCTCATCCTCGCCCTCGCCCGGCCGCAGCTCGTCGAGGACAAGCGCGAGGTCAAGCAGCAGGGCTACGACCTGGTGCTGGCGATCGACCTTTCCGGCTCGATGCTGGCCGAGGACTACGAGCGCGGCGGCGACCGCATCAACCGCCTCCAGGCCATCAAGCCCATCATCCAGGCCTTCGTCAACCAGCGCACCAGCGACCGCATCGGCCTCGTGGTTTTCTCCGGCCGCGCCTACACCCTTGCGCCCCTTACCTTCGACCACGACTGGCTGGCCCGCCAGATCCAGCGCCTCAAGATCGGCATGATCGAGGACGGCACCGCCATCGGCGACGGCCTCGGTGTCGCGCTCACCCGGCTCGAGCAGGCCGGGCGCGAAGAGGGCAACCGGCGCAAGGGCGCTTTCGTCGTTTTGCTCACCGACGGCGCCAACAACCGCGGCCTGCTCACCCCTGAGCAGGCGACCGACATCGCCCGGTCCCGCGGCATCCCCGTCTACACCATCGGCGCCGGCCGCGACGGCCTCGTGCCGATGCCGGTGTTCGACGACAACAACAACAAGATCGGCTACCGGCGCGCCATCTCTGACCTGGACGAAAACCAGCTGCGCCAGATTTCCGACGCCACCGGCGGAAATTTTTTCCGCGCCATGGACATCGACACCACCGTAAAGGCCTTCGCCGCGATCGACAAGGCGCAGAAGATCGAGTTCACCGCCAAGTCCTACCTGCTTACCACCGAGTTGTTCCACTGGTTTGCCATTCCCGGGGCCTCGCTGCTGTTCCTCGGCGCGCTGTTCGCCCTGCCGCCGACGTTGCCGTTCCGCCGCAAAATGCCAGCGAATGCCTAAAGGAATGCCAACCCGCCCTACACACCCCGGCGCTACGCGCCACCCCTCTCCAGAGGGGATTTTCGTCAGCGGGTGCCTGGGTCCCCTCTTGAGAGGGGTGCCCGACAGGGCGGGGTGTGGTGCATTGGTCCAGCGTCCCACCGCATGACCTTCCACTCGCCACATCTCCTCTGGCTGGAAGTGCCCCTGGTGCTCCTCTTCTCCTGGGAGCTGGCGCGCCACACCGCGAGCGCGGCGACGTCCTGGCCGAAGATCGCCCGCGCCTGGGCCGGGGCCTTCGACGTCTCCCTCGGCACGCGCCACACCACGGCCGAGACCCGCCCGCGCCTCTGGCTCTGGTTCGGCCTGGCCCTGTGCATCATCGCCCTCGCCCGCCCGCAATGGGGCACCGTCGAGGAGCAGGTCTTCGACCAGTCGCGCGAGGTGCTCATCGCGGTCGACCTTTCCAAGTCCATGCTCGCGCAGGACGTGAAGCCCTCGCGCCTCGACCGCAGCAAGCTGCTCATCCAGTCGCTCCTCGACGGCCTCAAGGGCGAGCGCGTGGGCCTCGTGCTGTTCGCCGGCACGGCCTTCCTCCAGAGCCCGCTCAGCGCCGACTACGAGATCCTGCGGGAATTCCTGCCCGCGATGACGCCCGACTATCTCCCCGAGGGCGGCTCCAACTACAAGGCCATGCTTGAGACCTCCATCCAGGCTTTCGGCACCTCGACCGCCGACCGCTACCTCATCATCCTCAGCGACGGGGAAAGCACCGAGGAATCGTGGAAGGGCGTGACCGACTCGCTCAAGACGAAGGGCATCCGCGTCATCGGGCTCGGCATCGGCACGGCACCGGGCGCCCTCATCCCCGATGCCGCCGGCGGCTACGTCAAGGACGAGCGCGGCGCCGTCGTGCTCTCGCGGCTCAACAGTGCCACCCTGCAGGAGCTGGCGCAGTTCACGGGCGGCGCCTACACCGACGCCAGCAGCTGGGTGGACCTGCCCGCGCTGCTCCGGAAGACCGTCGAGGCCGGCCGGAAGGGCGAGTTTTCCGAGAAGAACACCGCGCGGATGATCGAGCGCTACCAGTGGTTCCTCGCGCCGGGCCTGCTGCTGTTGCTCATCAGCTTCTGGGCCGAGTTCCCCGTGCGCCCGCGCGAGCGGAGCCTGCCTTTGGCCGGCGGCGTTAAGCATAAAGCGGTAAGCAACAAGCTGGGAACCATTGCCGCTTCCGCGTTTGTCTTGCTTACAGCTTTCAGCTTATCGCCTAATGCCTCGGCGGCAGAGCCGCCCGGCGATCCCCTCGCCAAGCCCCTTTCCACCACCGTCGCGCGCCTGGCCGAAAAACCCGGCCTGTCCCCTCGGGATTGCTCCGAGCTGGCGGAAACCACCCTCACCTACGGCCAGCGCCTGAAATCCGCCCAGCAGCGCGCGCCCGAAAGGGTCATCCGCGACGCCCTGCAGGCGGTGGACCTCGGCGAGAAACTCGACGCCCGGGCCGTCGACTGGCCCAGGCTGCGCGCGGATCTCGAGGAACTCCTCAAGCAGGAGGAGCCACCGCCGCAGGACAAGCAGGACCAGCAAAAGCAGGACCAGCAGAAGAAGGATCAGCAGCAGCAGAACCAGCAGCAGCAAAACCAGGACCAGCAGAAGTCCGACGAGCAAAAGCAGCAGGACGAGAAGGACCAGCAGCAGCAACCGCCGCAGAAGCAAAACCAGGACGCCTTCGGGGACATGAAGGAAAAGCCGGAGCAGAAGCCGGAGCAAAAGCCTCAGCCGCCCAAACCCGGCACCCAGAAGGTCGGCGGGCAGCAGGACAAGAAACCCGAGGACCAGACCCAGGATCCCGACCTCGCCATGCCGCTCCAGAAACTCGAGCAGGTGCGCAACCAGGATTCCCCCGCCAAGCTCCAGCAAATCATGCAAGGCCAGCAACAGAAGCCCAAGACCCCGGGCAAGGATTGGTAATGACCATGTTTTCCCGTAATATGTCCTTCCCTACACACCCCGCCCTGTCGGGCACCCCTCTGCAGAGGGGATTTAAAACCGCCGTGCAGGCGATTGGGTCCCCTCTGGAGAGGGGTGGCGCGAAGCGCCGGGGTGTGTTGGGTGTTTTCTTCGTCGGACTGTGCCTGTTTGCCTTAGCTTGGCCCACGTTGAGCCGCGCGCAAACCGTGCGCTGGGACCCGCCGGGCGGACAGCTGGGCTTCAACCAGGTCGCGGAACTCTCGCTCATCTTCGAGGATTGCGAACCTGACGGCGAAATCCCGTTGCCGAAGGTGAACGGCCTGAACTTCGGCCGGCCCTCTCAGAGCAGCCAGACCAGTATCGTAAACTTCAAGATGAGCCGCACGTTCTCGTTCGTCTTTCCCGTGCGTGCCGAGACGCGGAGCCCGCTCACCATCCCGGCCTTTGACGTCAAGACCGACAAGGGCGTGCTGCCGGTCAAGGCCGCGCGGTTCTCCGTGGGCGACGCCACCCTCGGCAACTCCGGGCTCGCCGTGGACGACATCGTCGCGCTGAAAGTCACCACGCCACGCGACACCTTCTGGGCCGGCGAGGTTTTCCCGGTTTCCTACAACCTGAACATCGTCCGCCGCTACCTGCACTCGCCCGCGAGCAACGTGGAGTGGCAGCCTGCCCCGCTCGTCGCGGAGGACTGGAGCAAGCTGGAGCTGAGCGAGACGCTGCTCCGCGGCGAGCGCTACGCCCTCCTCTCGCAGAACACCCGCGCCTACGCCAAGTCGCCGGGCAACTACACCATCAAGCCGGCTTCGCAGATGCTGAACTTCAACATCGCCAGCAGCGGCTTCGCCTTCCTGCCCATGCAGCAGGTCGAGCAGCGCAAGCTCGAGTCGAACCCCTTATCCTTGACGATCAAACCGCTCCCGGCCGCGCCCCTGGATTTCTCCGGCGCCGTCGGCGAGTTCACCTTCACCTCCAAGGTCGTCCCGACTGCGGCCGCGGTCGGCGAGCCCGTCACCTGGACCATCACGCTCGGCGGCACGGGCAACTGGCCCGACATCAGCGGCCTGCCGTCGCGCGAGGTGTCCAACGACTTCCAGGTCGTGCAGCCGAAGTCCAAGCGCACGATGAAGGACGGCGCGCTCTTCGAGGGCACGCTCAGCGAGGACGTGGTGCTCGTGCCGTCGCGCCCGGGCACCTACCGGCTCGCGCCGGTGCGCTTCACCTATTTCGACACCAGGACCGGCACCTACCGGACCATTGCCAGCGAGCCGGTCACGGTGACCATCACCGCGGGCGCGGCCCCCGCACCGGCCCCCGCCGGCGCCGGCGCCCCGGTGCAGTTCTCGCTCAACCCGCCGCCCTCGTCCGCGCCGGCCGCGCCCGTGCTGCCCGCCGCCGTGCCGCCCGTGCCGCCGGAAAACCTGCCGCGGGACCCGATCGCCGAATCCGCCACGGGTTTTGTGCCCCTGCCTCCGCGCAACCTGGCGGTCCTCTGCCTGCTGTCTTCTGTCCTCTGTGTCGCCGCCGTCTGGCTGATCCTCGCCACGCTGCGCTCGCGGCAGAACGACCCCGAGCGCCTCCGCCGCGCCGCCCGCGCCCGGCTCGCCGCCGCCCTCGCCGACCTGCGTTTGCCTGGCGACGGCCAGGACAAACACCGGGCTGGCAGCAGCCAGCAACGGTGCCATGACCAGCTCCGGGTCTGGCAGACCGAGGCCGCCGCGCTCTGGGAAATGCCGCACGCCGCACCCGGGACGCCGCTGGTGCACGCCTGCGTCGGGGCCCGCTCACGGGACGCCGCCTCCGGCTGGGCCCGGCTCTGGTCCGAAGCCGACCGCGCCCTGCACAGCCGCGACCACACCCTGCCGAAGGATTGGATGACCCGCGCCGAAGGCGCCTTGCAGGCCGTCAAGGTCCCCGGCTGGCCGCCGTTTTCGATCTTCGCGGGCCGCAACCTGCTGCCATTTATATATGTCCTATTGGGCCTATACGTCCTATGGGCTCCACCGCCCGCCCTCGCCGCCACACCCGCCGATAGCTACAAGCAGACCGACTTCCCCGCCGCCGAGGCCGGCTGGCGCAGCGCGCGGGCCGCCGCCCCCGCCGACTGGACCGCCCGCCACAACCTCGGGCTCGCCCTCGCCCAACAGGACCGTTGGGCCGAGGCGACGGCATATTGGACCGGCGCGTTCCTGCTCAACGCCCGCGGTGACGCGACGCGCTGGGACCTGGCGCTCGGCCTCCAGCGTTCGGGCATGGCGCCGCCGGAACTGGTCGAACTCTCCCGCGGCGAGGGCCGCGCCCGGCTCGTGCGGCTGGCCACGCCGGGTGAATGGCAGCTGGCGCTCGTGGGCGCCGCGCTCCTGCTCGCCGCGGCGCTCATCGTTCTGCTCCTGCAGGGCTACCGGCACATCGGCCCGTGGGGCCGGCCCGTGGCGCTGACCGCCTGCCTGCTCGCGATGCTGCTCGCGGCCGCCGCCACCTTCAGTCTCCACACCTACGGCGCGCTCGCCGACCCGGAGGCCGCGCTCGTCTGGAAGCCCTCTCTGCTGCGCAGCATCCCGACCGAGGCCGACACGACGCAGAAGACCTCGCCGCTTTCCGCCGGCTCCATCGCCGTCGTGGAAAAGACCTTCCTGGGCTGGTCAAAACTCAACTTCACCGCCGGGCAGAGCGGCTGGATCCACACCGAGGACCTGATCAGGCTGTATCGGTGACTTCCCCTATGAGAGCGCGCTTGCTCGCGACACTTTCTGCTGGCTTCACTTGTGGGAGCGACCTTGGTCGCGACTCTCATGGCCCTCGATCCCCATAAAGGTTATCGCTCCCTCCTGCGGGGCCGATCCTCCCAAAGCGGCTCGGAGTATTTTCTCACTTTCTGCACCGCACATCGCCAGCAGGGGTTGGATGCCGAGCCGATTGCTTCAGCGATCTTGGCGGAAATCCATCGGATGGAGACTGAAGGCGTCTGGCGGTCACGTTGTGCCGTGGTCATGCGCGACCATATCCATCTGTTGGTGCAGCTCGCAGACAAGCTGACCCTCGGCAAGGCCGTTGCCCGCCTGAAGGGCAAAACCAGTGCCAGACTCAAAGCTGCCGGCATCCCATGGCAGGACGGATATTATGAACATCTGATGCGGCCCAAGGAGGATCGGCTGCCGGTTTTCCTCTATATTTATCTGAATCCCTACCGGGCGGGCCTGCTGCCTGCCGGGAAAATCTGGCCGTGGTTTGTCTGTGGTGAAGAGGACCGCGCATGGTTCATGCCGATGCTGGATCAAGGCCTGCCTGCGCCGGACTGGCTGGCCAACCTGCCCTAAAGTCGGGTGCAAGCACCCTCCCACTAAAGACGCAAAGCCTACCTCGTCTGGAACCACTTCGCGTCGCCGGGCTGGTGGCTCCAGTTCTCGATCAGGGGGAAGATTTCCTCCACCGTCCGGGCCACGGCGTATTTGCCGCGGATCGTGGCGTGCATGAATTTCCCCTCGACGATCCGGTCGAATTGGCGCAGCAGGTCGTCGTAATAGCCGTCCTGGTTGAGGAGGATGACCGGCTTCTGCAGCACCTCGAGGTGGGCGAGCGTCAGGATCTCGAGCAGTTCCTCCAGCGTGCCCCAGCCGCCGGGCAGCGCGAGGAAGGCGTCGGCGCGCGTCTCCATGAGCATCTTCCGCTCGCGCATCGTCAGGACGGAGATGAGTTCGTCCGCCTCGGTGAATTCCAGCTCGCGCGCCTTCATGAACTCGGGGATCACGCCGACCACGCGGCCGCCCCCCGCCTTCACCGCCCGCGCCAGCGCCCCCATCAGGCCGGTCTTGCCGCCGCCGTAGACGAGTCCCCAGCCCCGGCCCGCCAGCTCCGACCCCAGTTGCGCCGCCGCCGCCGTGTATTTCGGATCAACCCGATCGCTGGAGGAGCAGTAGACACAGAGAAACTTCATGCGCTTTTGAAACCACGGATTTCCCGGATTGGCACGGATTATTTCTGCCGTCGCCTTGAGCTTCATCCGTGTTAATCAGCTAATCCGTGGTCAAAGCCTCTCCCCCCACTTATCGCGGCCGGCTGGCGCCGTCGCCCACCGGCCTCCTGCACCTGGGCCACGCCCGGACCTTCTGGACGGCGCAGGAACGCGCCCGGGGCGCCGGCGGCCGGCTGCTGTTGCGCAATGACGACCTCGATGCCGTGCGGTGCCGGCTGGAGTTTGTCGCGACCATGCTGGAGGACATGCGCTGGTTCGGACTGTGCTGGGAGGAACCGATGGTCTCCCAAAATGAGCGCATGCCGCTCTATCGCGCCACCCTCGCCCGGCTGCACGCCGCCGGCTGCATCTACCCTTGCACCCGCTCGCGCCGCGACGTCCTCGCCGCCGCCGGCGCCCCGCACGACGGTGAGGAGAACGACGAACCGCTCTATCCGCCGCAATTCCGTCCGGCCGCCGGCGCGCCGCTGCCCGCGCTCACTGAGCCCGTTACCGTCAACTGGCGCTTCCGCGTGCCTGACGGTGAAAGGCTCGCGTTCATCGACGGGCACTTCGGTCCGCAACACGCCGTGGCCGGGGAGGTGTTCGGCGACTTTCTCGCCTGGCGGAAGGACGATGTGCCCAGCTACCAGCTCGCCTGCGTGGTGGACGACGCGGCGATGGGCGTCACCGAGGTCGTGCGTGGAGCCGACCTGCGACTCTCGACCTTCCGGCAGCTGTTGCTCTATCGCGCGCTCGGGTTGGCCGCCCCGGCGTTCTATCACTGCCCGCTCATGACCGACGGGAAAGGCGTGCGGCTGGCGAAGCGGCATGACGCCCTGGCGCTGCGCACCCTGCGCGCGCAGGGGCGGACACCGGAGGAACTCCGGGCGGGGTGGCGATAGACTCAGCGTCATCACGATGAACCCCCGACACACCCCGCCCTGACGAGCACCCCTCTCCAAGCGGGGATCTACGCCCACTCAGGTTTGGGTCCCCTCTTGAGAGGGGTGGCGCGAAGCGACGGGGTGTGTCGACCGAGTAAAGGAATGTTGCCAGTCTGCTTCACGGCACATGCACCCCGTTCCGCCACATCGCCGGCAGGATGTGCTCCGTGCCCATCAAGTAGTTCCGGTAGTAGAGCCAGAAGATCAGCGCGCCGAGGCCGAGGAGGAATAACGCCTCGCCCGCATGACCGGCGTTGCTGCGGCTGGTGCGGCGCAGGGTCTGCACAATCCAGACGAGGCCGGGCGCGATGGCGAAAGCGACGAGCGAGGCCCCGAAGAGCACGAAGCCCATGATGAAGAGCGTGCGCAGCAGGCCGTCCTGGATGAGGCGGGCCTTGTAGGCGATGATCTCGTTGCAGAGGTTGAGGAGCAGCAGGCAGCACGGGAGCACGTAGTAGCGTTCGAGCGCGGCGGTGGGTTTCATGCGGAGTGAAAGTGAAAGTGAAAGTGAAGAACGGGCTCAACCACCATGTTCGCGAAACTTGATTTGTTACCCTTTCCACCTTCACTCTCACTTTTCCCTCCTCCATGGCCACCTACGTCTACGAAACCATCCCCCGGCGGCCCGGTGAGGCGCCCCGGCGCTTCGAGGTGGTGCAGAGCATGAAGGACGCCCCGTTCGAACAGCACCCTGACACCGGCGAGCCTGTCCGGCGCGTCATCACCGGCGGCTACGGGCTGATGGGCGCCAGCGACAAAACCCCGGCGGTCACGCCCGTTGCGCCCTGCGCGCCCGGCTGCGCCTGCCACAGCGGCCCGCGCATACCTCAACCCTGATCCTTTATGCCCAAATCCGTCAAAAAAGCCTACACCAGCCCGTCCGCCTCCCCGGCTGGCGCGGTCAACTACAGCGCCCCCGACCTCACCCGCCACCCGCCCCGCAGCCCGCGCACCCGCCTCGGCGGCTTCGTGCACCTGCCGCGCCTGATCGACAAGGCCCGCGCCGTCGTCGCCGGCACCAACGGCGACTTCCATTACGATTGCCCGATGGACCAGCGCTTCTGGACCTTCACCGGCATCAAGCCCGGCCCGTTCATGAAGCAGGTGAAGGCGGGCAAGGCTGACGGCGAACTGCTCGCCTATGTCATGGCCAACCTGAAGCCGCAGCGCACCCCCAGCGAGATCAAGGCGTGGTCGGCCTGGTATGAGCAGCAGACGCCCGACAATCCCGACGGCCGCGCGTTCTTCAACGACGTGCACCGCAAGAACGCCGCCCACCGCAAGGACATCGAGACCTGGTTTGACTGGCTCGAGCTCGACGACTACGTGACCTACGGCGGCCGGCCGTGAGATAATTTTGGATTTTTGATTCTCGATTTCCGATTGGCGGCGGGCATGGCCCCGCCGCTTTTCTTTTCGTTCATCCCGAGCGGAGCAAGGGAGTAGAGGTATCGCTTGCCTTCACTCCCCGATCCAAAATCAAGAATCCAAAATCGAAAATCTCACAGTTCGGTATACTTGTCCGCGCGGCCCTTCGCCTTCGCGACCGGATACTTCCTCGCGTTGGCCGCCATCTTGGTCTCGACCGCCGCGGCGAGGTCGATGCCGCAGATGTTGGCGAACTCCAGCGCGTAGATGACCACGTCGGCGACCTCGTCCTCGATGGCGCGGCGCTTCTTCGGGTCCCGGGCGACCTCGCGCGAGGCCCCGGACCCGGTCCAGAGGAAATGCTCCATGAGTTCGCCCGACTCGGCGGCGAGGGCCATGCTCAGGTTTTTCGGCGAGTGGAACTGCTCCCAGTCGCGTTCGCGGACAAAGGCCAAGACGCACGCGCGCAGTTCCGCCACGGTGGTTTTCCCATCGGTCATCGCTTTCATGCCTCAGGAGTTACCGGCACAGTGCCGCCCCTGCAAGCGCGCCCGCTGTCGCGTCATGGCGGAAAAATCCGTTGGCGGGCTGGCATGAGGTGTGCATTTTCTTGGACAGCTTCAGACCATGACGCACGTCCAACAGCACCAGCGCCGCCAGCCGGCCGACACTTCGCATACGAAGGTCGGTCAGCTCATTGGTTGCGCCCTCATGTGCTCGTGCGCCTCCCCTTGGCTGAAGCGATCCACCGGCCAGGACTGCCTCCGCTGATCAAACCGTAAACCGGTTTTTCTTTCAGCTCCCAGGAGTCCCGGCGGTATCACCCGACGAGAAAGGAACCACCATGCATGCCATCATCCATCGCCTCAATCACAGCCGTTTCCCCAGCGCGGAGTCCCGGCCGGACTTCCGTTCGCCGCACTACGACTGCACGGACCTGCCGTCGGCGCTGAAGCTCGTCGTCTACGTGCCCGGCGTCGAGGCCAGCGGCGTGGAGATCACCACGGCGGGGCCCGATATTTTCGTGACCGCCCGCAAGGCCCGCCACATCCGCGTCAACTGGCAGGCGCTGCACCTTGAGGGAGTGCAGCGCGATTACCAGCTGAAGCTGCGGCTGGGGCTGGGCCTCGACTTCGCGGCCTTGTCGGCCTCCGTCGCCCGGGGCGTGCTCACCATCGTGGTGCCGAAAGCCCGGCTGGCCGGCGCCCGCCCGGCCGACCGGCACCGCCAGGTGGCCTGAACCCGGGCCGCAACCTGCGCGTCCGCCCCGGAGCGGAGGGCGGGGGCGCAGGTTTCTGGAGCTTTTTTGGAACAAATCCGCGATTCCCGGGTTCTTTGCTTAAGTCGGCTCTGACCAAGCCGAATCAAATAACACCATGACTTACTTCCCGCACAACTCCCTCAAGCGCCCCGCCGCCCCCGCGGCCGGCATGCTGGGCTCCGTGCGGCAGGCGATCATCCGCGACATCCTGTGGAACCAGCCCGTCTTCAAGGCGCCGGCGCTGCCCAATCCCCGCGTCGCCTTCGACCCCCTGCCCTTCACGGCCGCGCGCGTGACGCAGCGCCGCCCGCAGGCCTGAGCCGCCGTCTATGGTGGGCGTCGGTCTCCACACCGACGCTTGTCGCCGATATGGAATTCGGCGACCACCTTGCTCACTTGTCCGGCACCAGCCAGTCGCAGACGGTGCTGGCGCCGGCCCCGGATTGCAGGCGTTCGCGCAAGGCCGGCAGCACCGCCCGGATCTCCCGGTCGATCTGCCAGGGCGGATTCAGGATAAGCAGCCCGCAGCCCCGCATCCGCAGCGGCGAGTCCTCGCCCGCAACAGCCAGCTCGGCGAACAGCGCGGGCGTCGCCCGCTCGATCAGCTGCTGGTGGAACCCCGCCGGGCGCGCCCGCTCGGTGAGGGGATACCACACGGCGCAGACCGCGCCGGGCAGGCGCTTCAGGGCGTCCTGCAATCCGCGGGCGACGGCGGCGAACTCGCCCTTGGTCTCGAAGGGCGGATCGATGAGCACCAGCGCGCGCTTCTCCGGCGGGGGCAGGAGCGCCTTGAGGCCCGTGTAGCCGTCGATCCCCTGCACCGTCACGCGCGATTCCCGCGCAAACTCGAAGTCCAGCGCCTCCGCGTCGTCCTCGCGCAGCTCGCACAGGGCCATGCGGTCCTGCGGCCGCAGCAGCAGCTTCGCGACCCACGGCGAGCCGGGATAGTATTTCAACTCCGGCCCGGTGGCGCCGTTGCGGTCGTTGAACCGCCGCACCAGCGCCACGAAGTCATTCAGCGCCGGCGGCAGGCCCGCCGCCTCCCACAGCCGCCCGATGCCGGCCGGATATTCGGGTTCGCGCGATTTACCGTCGGGCAGGACGGAGGGCACGGAAAGATCATAGCCGCCGCGCCCGGCGTGCGTGTCGAGGTAGAGAAAACCCTTCGCCTTGCGCTGCATCGCCCGGACGAGCAGCAACAGCAGGACATGCTTGAAGACATCCGCGTAGTTGCCCGCGTGATAATGATGGCGGTAGTTCAAAGCTCGTTGGTTGTAGGTCGGGCTTTACGCCCGACAACTGCGTAAGGGGAGACGCGTCGGGCGTAAAGCCCGACCTACGCCGGCACCTTCACCACGACCTTGCGCACCAGGACCGGCTGGTCGATGGCGCGCGAGATGTGTCCGTCCACCGGAAAGAAAACCGCCACCAAGCCCGCGCGGGCGCTGAGCAGCGAGGTGTCGCGGAAATCGAGGTATTTGATGAGGTCGCGTTCGGCGTTGTAGGGCGCGTCCACGGTCATCCGCGCGATGTCGACCACCTCCTGGATCTCCCCGCCCGCCACCACGGCCTGCACGTCGATGTATTTGCGATGGGATTCCAGGAAAACCTCGGCGCGCGGCTTGGACAGGTAGGCCTGCTCCAAGGCGAAGGCCCCGCCGGCCAGCTCGATCCGTTCGGTCGTCCCGATCGCCACGCCGCCAATCCGCTTCCGCACCGCGGAAGCCGCGTCAAGCGCCTCCGCGACATAGGCAAAAACCGCGGTGAACCTTGGATCGTGGGCGAGTTGGGCGCGCACCGCGGAGAGAGAGCCGAATACAGCCATGATTTTCAGCAGATTGCGCCGGTCTTTGTTAGGCAAGCCCGCAAAAGGCCAAAGCGGGTGCCGGATACCCCGGATGGCTCACTGCATCGTCTGCGTCCGCTCCACCAGCGAGAGGAATTCCGCGCGGTAGCCGCCGGCGTCATCCGCGAGGCCTTCCCGGCCCCACATGGCCGCATCGGCCAGCGTGCTCGCGCCCTTGTGCGGCGAATCGCGCAGCACCATGCCGAACGCCGCCACCGCCGCCGCGAACTTGAAGTCCGCGCTCGCCTGGGCGAACGCCGCGCCGCTGTCCCGCAGCGGGAACTCCAGCTTGCTGCTCACGTCGCCCGCCGGCTCCTTGTAGCGGATCTTGACGGTGAGCAACTCACCGGGGTTTTGATTCTCGATTTTAGATTTTTGATTGCCCGGCAGCTGGTATTTCAGCGCGTCCACGGCGGGGGTCTCGGCGGGCATGGGCGTGCCCACCGGCACGACCTCGTAAAGCGCCGTCACCGTGTGGCCCGCGCCGATGTCGCCCGCGTCCACCGCGTCGTTGTTGAAATCCTCCTTCGCCAGCAACCGGTTCTCGTAGCCGATGAGCCGGTAGGCCTGCACCTCGAGGGGGTTGAACTCCACCTGGATCTTCACGTCCTTCGCGATGGTCACGAGCGTGCCGCCCGCCTGCTCGACGAGCGTCTTCCGCGCCTCGGCGAGCGAGTCGATGTAGGCGTAGTTGCCGTTGCCCTTGTCGGCCAGCTGCTCGAGCGTGCTGTCCTTGATGTTGCCCATGCCGTAGCCGAGCACGCTGAGGAACACGCCGCTCTTCGCCTTCTCCTGCACCAGCCGCACGAGCTCGCCCTCGTTGGTCACGCCGACGTTGAAGTCGCCGTCGGTCGCGAGGATCACCCGGTTGACGCCGCCGGTCACGAAGTTGGCCTTGGCGAGGTCGTAGGCGAGCTGGATGCCCATCGCGCCGTTGGTCGAGCCGCCCGCCTCCAGACGGTCGATGGCGTCGAGGATCTCGGCCTGGCGGTTCGCCGGCGTGGACGGCAGGGCCAGGCCCGAGGCCCCGGCGTAGATAGCGATGGCCACGCGGTCGTCGGGCCGGAGTTTGTTCACCAGCAGCCGCAGCGACTGCTTCACCAGCGGCAGCTTGTTCGCCTGGTGCATCGAGCCGGACACATCGAGCAGGAACACCAGGTTGGCCGGCGGGCGCTGGGTATCGGTCACCTCGCGGCCCTTGAGGCCGATGCGCACGAGCCGGTGCGCGGGATTCCACGGCGCGCCGGCCGACTCCAGCGCCACGGCGAACGGCACGTTGCCCGTGGGCGCCGGGTAGTGGTAAGGGAAATAGTTCACCAGCTCCTCGATCCGCACGGCATCAGCCGGCGGCCGCCGGCCCTGCTGGAGGAAGCGCCGCACGTTGGCATACGACGCCGTGTCGACGTCGATCGCGAAGGTGGACAGCGGCTGGTCGGCCGTGCGCAGGAAGTCGTTGTCCTTGTGGTAGCCGTAGGCCTCGGTGTTGAAGTCAATGCGCCCGGTCGACACACTGCCCAGTGATGTGCCGGTGCTGGCCAGGGTCGACGCCCGCATCATCGGCGCGGACACGTCGTAGGCCACTTGCCCGCCGAACCGGGCGGCCGCGCCAGGGACGGCCCGATTGCCCGCCACCTCGAATTTGTCCAGCACGACCATCTGGTCCGGCTCGGCCGCCGGCGAGGCCGGCCGCGCCACCGTCGCCATCGGCGCCAGCGACATATCGGCGGACACCGCTTCCTTGGCCCGCGCCTCCTGGCGCTTGGCGTCGCCCGCGGCCGCCCGCATCTGGATGGCGTCCCGTTCATCCTCCGCCTTCGCCGCAACATCCGCCTTCTTCGCTTCCGCGCTGGCAACCGGGGTCAGGGGCACCTCGATCAGGTGTCTCGCCTGCTTCTCCTGGTAGCCATTCTGCCAGATGATAAAGACCAGCGCGAAGCACGCCGCGGCCAGGCCGCTGACCATGAAGTAGAGCTGCGGAAAGCGCAGCAGCACGCCGCGCTTGGGTTCCGCGGCCGGTTCGGTCGCCTCGGCCCCGGCGGGCTCGTGCTCCAGAGCCGTGGCCAGCAGCGCGCCGGCCGCGCGGATTTCGTCGACCGCGTTTTGCGCCGCGGCGTCCTGCCGGAGCAGTTGTTCAAACTCGGCCCGTTCCGCGGGCGCCATCTCGTCGAGGGCGTAGGCGGTCAGGCGGGGATCATCCTGGGAGATTGAATTCTGGTTCATGGTGTGGTCCTCATTCGGTCTGCGCGGCCATTTCGTGCCGCAGCGTCTTAATCGCCGTGTGCAGGATGAAGCCGACGTTGCCCACCGACAGGGCGGTGATGCGGCTGATTTCCCGGTAGCTGAAGCCGTTCTGGAATTTCAACCGGACGACCTCCTGCTGGTTGGGCGGCAGCCGGCCGATGAGGCGCAGCACGGCCGCGTGTTGTTCGGCGCGCTCCAGCGCCCGGCCGGGCAGCGGGTCGGCGGCGGCCACGCGTTCGATCTGGCCTTCCTCGAATCTTTTCATGCGGCCCTCCTTCCGCAGCACGTCGAGCGAGCGGTGGCGGCAGACCGTGAAAAGCCACTCGGCCACGTGGCCGTCCACCTCGGCGGCCGGCTGGGCCATGAGGCGCACAAAGGTGTCCTGCACGACGTCGCGGGCGCGGTCGGCGTCGCCACCGAGGAGGCGGGTGGCATAGCGCCGCAGGGGCGCCTGGTGGCGTTCCACGGCCGCCTGCACGAAGGAGCTGGCATCATCACGGGCATGGGTTTTGTCGGGTTCGATATTCAAGCGACCTTGCTCCTTGGACGGATGAATGCCGGGTTTCTTAGGGAATGGACACAGAATTTTCCGCCCGCCCCTTGCCCGGCGGGTGTTTGCGGCTTTAATCCCTCCATGCCCCTCCGGCTCCTGCGACTCATCGCCCTCGGCTTCCCGCTCACTTTCGCCGCCTGTTCGCGCTCCGAAACCCCCGCGGCGGCGGGCCTCCGCACCGGCACCCTCCTGGTGGGCAACCCGGCCGAGCCGCAGGACCTCGACCCCCCGCTGCTTTCCGCCAATTCCGAATACGACATCATCGTCGCCCTGGGCGAGGGCCTCTGCGTCCTCGATGAGCGCACCTCCCAGCCCGCGCCCGCCGCCGCGGAAAAATGGGAGGTCAGCCCCGACGGCCTCGTCTACACCTTTCACCTGCGGCCCGCCGCCCGCTGGTCCAACGGCGAGCCGCTCACCGCGCTGGATTTCATCACCTCCTGGCGCCGCGCCCTGGCGCCCGCCTTCGCCTCGGAAAACGCCTACCTGCTCTACCCGCTGAAGAACGCCGCCGCCCTCAACACCGGCCGCCTGGCCGACGCGACCCGGCTCGGCGTCGAGGCCCTGGACGACCACACCCTGCGGCTGACGCTGGAAAGCCCCACGCCCTACCTCCCGGCCCTGACGGCGCTGCCGGTCTGGTTTCCGATCAACCCCCGCGTGCTGGCGAAATTCGGCGCCATCAATGAACGCCACCCTGCCTGGACCCGCCCGGAGAATTTCGTGGGCAACGGACCGTTCACCCTCGCTGAATGGACGCCCAACGCGCGACTCGTCGCCACCAAGAGCCCGACCTACTGGGACGCCGCCCGCGTCCGTCTGGACCGCATCATCTTCCTGACCACGGACAGTCCCGACGTGGACGAGCGCAACTTCCGTGCCGGGCAGGTCCACCTCACCGGCGGCCTGCCCGCGGCCAAGATCGCAAGCTACCGCGCCACCAATCCCACCGCCCTGCGGACCGACCCTTTCCTGCAGGCGATCTTCCTCCGGTTCAACACCACGCGCCCGCCCTTCACTGATGCGCGGGTGCGCCGCGCCCTTTCGCTGGCCATCGATCGCGAAGTCATCGCCGCCCGCGTGCTGCGCGGCGGCCAGGCGCCGGCCCGCAGCTTCACGCCGCCCCATCTCGCCGGTTTCACCGCCCGCGCCAGCGTCCCGACGGATTACGCCACCGCGCGCCGTCTGCTGGCGGAGGCCGGTTTCCCCGGGGGCCAGGGCCTGCCCGTCCTCGATCTCCAGGTCCGCAACGACGAACACCAGCCGCGCATGGCCGAGGTCTTGCAGGCCGCGTGGCGGAAGGAGTTGGGCGTTACCCTCACGATCACCCCGCTGGAGCAGAAGACCTGGGTGCAAAACCAGCAGACGCTCAACTATGCCCTCTCCGGTGCGGGCTGGATCGGGGACTTCGTGGATCCGGTGACGTTCCTCGGCCTCTTTGTCTCCGGCGGCGGCAACAACTGGACCGGCTGGACCGATGCCGGGTTCGACGACCTCCTGGCCCGGGCCGCCCGCACCGCCGACCCGGCCGCCCGGTTTGAGTTTTTCCAACAGGCCGAGGCCCGGCTGCTCGAACAAGCGCCAGTCGCGCCACTCTTCTTCGGGGTCCGCAACTATCTGATCCATCCGGCGGTGCAGGGCTGGGAACCTTCCCTGCTCGGCCAGCACCAATACAAAAAGGTTTACCTGCAAAGCCCGCCCTAGCACCCTGCCCCCGTGTTTCCCCGCCGTTTCCTGCTTTTCGCCGCCAGTCTGATCGCCGTCCTGTCCGCCTCGGCCGGGGCGAAGGAGGGCACCGACGGCCTCACCATCGTCCGGGTCTTTTCCGGCTGGCGCGACGGGGTGTCCTTCAAGCGCATCTCCGAATACTTCGACGGCAAGGAGAACCCCGGCGGCGAGACCCTGCTCCGCACTCACCCGGAGCAGCGCACCGGCTACTATTTTCTGCTCCGGGTCGCCAATCCCGGCGCGCCGCGCAAGGTGCAGTTCCAGCTGCAGCTGGCCGGGCAGGGCAACGCCGGCATGCGCACGACGGTTTTTCCCGCCGAACTCGGTGCCGGCACCGGGGTGTTCCAACTCGGGCTGACCGGTCCGGACTGGCAGGACGCCAAGGCCCAGCCGGTGGCGTGGCGCGTGCTCGTCATTGCCGCCGACGACGGCCGCGTGCTCGCCTCCGAGAAAAGCTATCTCTGGGAGAAGCCGGCGGCACCCTGAAGCATGAACCAGCCGGTTTGGTCCGAGTGGCAGCCGGTTCAGCCCCGGCTCAGCCTGGCTCCCGCCACGCTCGCCGAGATTCTCGCCGGCGGGCAAAGTTTCAGGTGGGCGTCGGTTTCCACACCGACGCCTGTCGCCGATGGGGACATCGGCGACCACCTTGTCTGGACCGGCACCTGGTCTGATTGCCTTGCCCAACTCCAATTGATCGAAGGCCGGCTCCATTGGCGCGCGCCCAGCAGCATCCAGACCACCGTGGCCGCCGCCCTGCCCCGCTACCTCGCGCTCGATACTGACTGGACCGCGCTCACCGACTCGCTCCCCTGGCGCAGCGACGCCCACCTCGCGCATTGCCTCGCCGCCTTTCCCGGCCTGCGGCTGCTGCGCCAGCCCTTCGGCGAGACTCTGCTCGGTTTCCTGTGCAGCGCGACCAAGCAGATCGTCCAGATCAAGCAGATGGTCGCCCTGCTGGCGGAAAGACACGGTTTGCCGGGCGACTGGCCCGGACAAACACCGGCCGGTCAGCAGACCGGAACGGTGCCCCACCGCCTGCCCACCTGGCCCGAACTCGCCGCCATTCCGGAAAAGGAACTCCGCCAGTGCCTGCTCGGCTTCCGCGCGAAATACATCCACGCCATCGCGAAATATATCGCGGCGCGTCCCGGCTGGCTCGAGGAAACGGAGCACCTGCCCTATGCGGCTGCCAAGGCCCGCCTGCTCGAGTTGCCCGGCGTCGGCGAAAAGGTCGCCGACTGCGTCCTGCTCTTCGGCGCCGGCCGGCTCGAGGCGTTCCCGGTGGACACGTGGGTGCTCAAGTCCCTCGCGCGCCGCTACGGCCTGACCGGCTGGAAGCCCGCGCCGGTGGCGCATTTCGGCCGCACCCATTTCGGTCCGCTCGCCGGCCTGGCGCAGCAATACCTGTTCGCCTGGGAAAGGAAGTTCGGGAACCGGTAACCTGTGGCTGCGGCGTCAAGCCGCAGATCTTTATAATCAAAGGCTGGGAGCCGCTGCCACACCCCCCACCC
>Ga0315295_10000251_pt1 | contig 45680 bp, 43 predicted proteins | sample YL17G14_0_MG_FD_204453 | JGI IMG/M metagenome (GOLD analysis project Ga0315295, IMG submission 204453) | Sediment microbial communities from Yellowstone Lake, YNP, Wyoming, USA - YL17G14_0 | ecosystem: Environmental > Aquatic > Freshwater > Lake > Sediment | place: USA: Wyoming | collected...
GGCTGCGGAGCTGCTACTTGACTTCATCGCTTCGAACATCGCTTCGGCCGCGGGTGATCTGGCCGGCGGTCCGCGTGCTTGCGGAGCTGCTACTCGACCGCGGGTGATCCCCTGCCGATGTCACTTCCTCTCAAATCCGGCAGAATGTCACGGACTCGGACGGGATGTCCGGTTTGGAGCCTTACGCCGAAAATCCCGCTTTCGAGGATCGTCCAGGATCGTCGATCGCCGGCCGGCCGGTACTCTAACCCTCTGTTTTTCAAAGCGCGGAATTCCGGAGCCGGGCCTCGATCGCCGGTGATCCGGCCGGCGGTCCACGTGGCTGCGGAGCTGCTACTCGACCACGGGTGATCGCCTGCCGGGGATCGCCCTGGTCCTTGAGCTGGAGCTGGAGCCGGCCTGGAGCTGAGCCGGCCTATGGTCCCGGGTGATCCTGCCGGCGATTCGAGCCTTTCTTGCTTTTTCGCCGCCAGAAGGCGATTACAGCCATCGCACGGTCAAAGAGATTAAGCAACACTGCCCCGCCCTTAAAGAAGCTGAGCCCGACGATCCCGGCGAGTATTCCCAGGATCACCAATATCGGCCATAGATACACCACTTTTCACCTCACTTTCTTCGCTATCGGCCTGGCCCTGAACCTGAGCCGGCCTATGGTCCCGGCCGATCCTGCCGGCGATCCACGTGGCTCCGGAGCTGCTGCTTGACCACGGGTGATCCCCTGCCGATGTCACTTCCTCTCAAATCCGGCAGAATGTCACGGATCCGGACGGGATGTCCGGTTTGGAGCCTTTAGCCGGAAAGCCGGCGCTAGAGGATCGTCCAGGACCGACGATCACCGCCCGGCCGGTACTCAACTACCCTGTTTTTCAAACATAACCCGCCGGCGTGCGGCATGCCCCCCCGATCCGCCGAAAGCCTACGGTCCCCAGACATTTCCTCGACGTGATTACGGCAAACCTCGAACCGAATACCGGCCCCATAAGCGTCAAGTCATGGCGGCCAACGATACGCGCACACTCGGCATAAGCCACCAGCACGACCTCGGCGAAGTCTGCCGTTTCCAGCACGAAAGAACCTGACACCGTATCACGCCCTTTGAGATAATAACTGACCTCATACACAATCTCACTCAGTAAGACCACCCCCGCCACCGCGCTCCAGGGGCCGCCGGCCGAACAGTCCCCTTGTTTCACACCCCGCTATTTTGCTGGTGGTTGCAGACGGTCCCTGATTTCAATCCCCAGCTCGATCAAGCGTTCACCCGTTGCGTTCAGGTCGGTAAGCAAATCGGCTAACGTACTCAGTCCCTCTGCATGTTTTTCCTCAAGCGCTTTCATCGCTTCGGCCATCCGTTCGATGATCTCGCGGATTGATCGTAATTCATTTTCGCGCTCTTGCCGGCTTTCAGAGCGCTCTTCGGTTTGTCCCGAATCATTGTCCATCGCACACCCCTTTCCGCAATGTTGCCATAAATAGGCAAAACAAACTCGACTCGTCAAGTCAAAAAAAATCAAACACAAGCCGATCACCCGCCCTGCAAGGCCAGTTCCAGGCCCATCGCGGTCCCCGGATGGATCATCCTTCATCGAGGACTAGTTCCAGCCCCAGGGGGATCGCCGGCCGGATCACGGATGCGATCCGACAGCAAGCGTCGAGCATCGCCGGCCGGATTACGGATGCGATCCGACAGCAAGCGTCGAGCAAAGACACGTCTTGATTCTTTTGATTCTTTGCAGGCCGTTTTTCAAAGGGGAAAAAACACGGTCTCTGATTTCAATCGCCAACCCGATCAACCGTCCTGCAGGACCAGTTCCAGGCCCAGCGAGGTCCCCGGATGGATCATCCATCATCGAGGACCAGCTCTGCAACCACGTGGAGCGCCCGCGCGATCATATCGAATTTCGCGTTTTCGACTTCATTTCATATAATTTAAATGAAGGGTACAAAACTATGAATCGCTCGGAGCTGATTATCATGCTCACAGTCCTTGCGGTCGGCGTATGCCTCATCATACTGATTCTACTCAACGAATTATGAAACCGCAACCCTGGCCGGGACGACCCAGGGCGATCGCCGGCCGGATCACCGCATCATTGAGGACCACCTGCGCTTTTGATTCTTTTGAATTATTTGATTTTTCTGCAAATTAGGAAGAAAACGCAGAAAAAATCCTTTTGCGCTCCAAAAATGCTTCATAACTTCTTATGCTTGAAAGAGTTATCATCGTTTTGCGAAAATTGGAACCACACGGCCCTTTAATTGCCCTTTTTCATTTGCTCTTGTTTTTGGTAATATGGTTTTTCGCTGCTTCTGGTATTTCCGGCGCTGTCCGAGCAGTTGATCGTCGTACAGTCACCCGCAGAGCGGGTGTGGATTGAAATGAACGAACAAACAGGACAGTTACAGTTACAGTTTTTGCTCGGATAAGGTTTCCGGTCCTGGCAGGTTCTGCCCTGGCGGATCAGTCGAATCCGCAGGATGAACGCCACGGCTTGACGGGCAGCTCTGCTGCTTTGTTTTTCCGTGCTGCTAATACCAGTTGCAGCTTTTTTTTGAGCCGGGCCTGAATGTCACTTACTATAAGAGCCTTCATAAGGACCAGGAGCGAAAGGCCCAGGGCGATCAGCCCCGGTTTCCCACCACTGAGGGATTTTTCGGTGAAATCGCTGACAAAATCGCCCGCGGTATTTGATCTGAACGGTGCGTGGACAATCCAGGCAAGAGGCATACGGGCTTTCATCGAAACACTTGCGCATCGGCTGCCGGTTGTAGCGTGTTCGATTCTCTTTCTGGCTTCCATTTGCCATTATCTTCGTTCCTGGCAAAATCGCCGGAAGGCCCTATAAGGCTCGATCCCGGTCCCGGCCGGTTTTCCCTTGCCTTTTGCGGCCGCTTTCTCGCTTCTGTGCCATGCCTTGCCCCTGGAATCGTGCTTCCCTGGCTCGGTTCAACCTATTCGGCAAGCAAATTGATGTTATCCAGGGCGTTGACCTGCTTTCGTCGCGCTTCCTGATCCGTTTGGGCGTAGATCGCTGTGGTTGTTGGTGAAGCGTGCCCGGCCTGGTCCTGGACGAAGCGCAGATCGTGCCCCACGTTGTAAAGCCTGGTCAAATAGGTATGCCGCAAGACGTGCGGGTGAAGATGGGCGATACCGGCCCTCCTGCCGATCCCGATGACTTTGCTGTAAACACTTGTATATTCGAACGGCGTTTCCCGTTCGCTGACAAACAGATAATCCGCCGCCTTCGCTTTCTTGCGATACCGCTCTATGAATCCTTGAAGTTTTTTGCAAAACCGGTCGCTGACTTCGACGATGCGCACGACTTTTCCCTTGCCGGCCCGGACGAAGATCACGTTTTTGCCGTGTGTCACCGGCAGATCACGAAGTCTCAGGTTGCACAATTCGCTTGCCCTGAGCCCGGTGTTCAAAAAAAGCATGACGATCATTTCATTGATGATCGCCCTGCCGGTGTTCCTGTGCCTGGCAATATCGGCCTGGGCCTTGACATAGGCCAGCAAGCGCTTCTGCTGCGGCTCGCTCAGATACTTTTCAGGCCCCAGGCCCCCGCGTGTGGCTCGTGTTTTTGTGCCCATCATGTTCCTTTCTTGGCGGTCCGCAAACTTCTATGTTTTCATCTTTCTTTTAGAAGAAAATACAGTCAAGCCTTATAACGTCTGCGTGTGGCTTATGAGTCTTTCGCCAAAATATAGTAAGTTGCGGCCCGGCCGTCAAGTCTGGCGGCGATCGCCCCGGCCGCGGCCGGGCCTCGATCACGGATGATCCCGCCGGGCACGCCAGCCGCCCCCTTATGGCGATCCCCAAATCACTTTGCCGTTCTCGTCAAACAGCGACAGCCCCGGCCCGTCCTTATCCATGCACAACTCGGCACGGAGCTTGCCGTTCTCGTCAAACAGCGACAGCACCGGCCCGCCCTTGAGCGCCACCAGCCAGGCACGGGGCTTGCCGTTCTCGTCAACCAGCGACAGCACCGGCCCACTGTCCTTGAACGTTGACAGCGAGGCACGGAGTTTGCCGTTCTCGTCAAGCAGCGACAGCCACGGCCCGGCCTTGCCTACCGTCAGCCCGGCACGGGACTCGCCGTTCTCGTCCCACAGCACCAGCTTCGGCCCGTCCTCGGACACCGCCAGCAAGGCACGTGATTTGCCGTTCTCGTCAAGCAGCGACAGCCCCGGCCCGGCCTTGATCATCCTCAGCGAGGCACGGAGTTTGCCGTTCTCGTCCTCAAGGATGAAGCGCGTGGCTCGAATTTCTTTTGCGCCGGACCCCGCAAACCCGACTACCAAAGACAGGATTATGCAGGCTATAAGACAGCGGTTAAACCATCTTACACAAGCCAATCGGCCTTCCATCTTTTCCATTCTTTCATCAGTTGTCATAATCGTCTCCTTTTTGTTTTGGATGTTTAGTTTCCAGAACCACAGCCAGCCGCCTTACGGAGCCGACCAAATCATCTTGAAGTTCTTGTCCAACAGCCTCAGCTCCGGCCCGTCCTTGAGCACGTCCAGCCCGGCAAGGAGCGTTTCGTTCTCGTCCCACAACCTCAGCGCCAGCCCGGCCTTATTCACCGCCAGCAAGGCACGGAGTTTGCCGTTCTCATCCCTTAGCATCAGCTCCGGACCGTCCTTGGGCACGGATAGCACGGCACGGGACTTGCCGTTCTTGGCATGCAGCGACAGCGCCGGCCCGTCCTTGAACACCGACAGCCCGGCACGGGGCGTGCCGTTCTTGTCAAGCAGCGACAGCGCCGGCCCGTCCTTGAGAACCTTCAGCCCGGCACGGGGCTTGCCGTTCTCGTCCACAAGGATGAAACTTCTGGCTCGAATTTCTTCTTCTTCCGTTGACATAATCGTCTCCTTTTTGTTTTGGATGTTTAGTTTCCACAACGCAGCCTTATACATTGCACATTTGACTTATGATTCTTTGGGTAAAATATAGTAAGTTGCGGACCGGCCGTCAAGCCCGGCCGGAGCGCCGGCGATCCCCTGGGCCTGGAGCCGGGCCTCGAGCGCCGGTGATCCGGCCGGCCGGCCACGTGGCTGCGGAGCTGCTACTCGACCACGGGTGATCCCCTGCCGATGTCACTTCCTCTCCAATCCGGCAGAATGTCACGGACCCGGACGGGATGTCCGGTTTGGAGCCTTTCGCCGAAAATCCCGCTTTCGAGGATCGCCCAGGATCGACGATCGCCGGCCGGCCGGTACTATAACCCCCTGTTTTTCAAAGCGCGGGATTCCGGAGCCAGGCCTCGAGCGCCGGTGATCCTGCCGTCCACCTCATAATGAAACCTTGTTTTCCGATCTTGACAATAATCCCTTGCGCCAAAATGAGTATTCTGGACACCAGCAGGTTGGACTTCTTTTTAACATCCGCTTTTGACACCAACGAGAATGCAGCTTATAATTTATGCAATTCTCGCAGCAGGATTCGTAGCGTATTCTCTCTTTCATTTTCATCTTTTTCGACCTCGCTTTCCGTGTCACTCCGTTGTCACTTGTTCTTTTCCGGGCTTTCGTCCGAAAAGCCGCGCTCCAGGATCGTTCTGAGCCTGGAGCGGAGCGGCCCTACCCCCGCGGGTGATCCGGCCGGCGGTCCACGTGGCTCCGGACCTGGTCTTCGAGCGCCGGTGATCCGGCCGGCTATCGTCCAGGGCCTGGAGCGGAGCGCAACCTTGTGACTTTCTCATATACCGATCTGGATGTTATTTTCATCATCATCGAGCTGCACACAGGCAATCGGAAATTGGTGAGTTCCTATCTGTACGACCACTGGCAGGCTCGGATTTTCCCGGAGCAACATCTCGACCAGGTCGATCGCTTTGACCATCGGCTTTTCATCGAGCGCTTTCAGCGCCCTTTTCTGCGCTGCAAGGCGTGCCTCCCATTCTCTTTGATCCATCAGCTTTCCTCCAGTTTTAGGTCAGAATGTCACGGCATACCTGGGTAGTTTGTCACATCGTCAAGCTCACCTGGCCACAATTCTTCTCGCATAACATAATACCGAAAGCCTGTCTTGGCGTTTCCTTCACGGTGTACTCTGCCATGCAATTGCTTTGCCACTTGCTCAGCAAGCCATTTAACATAGTAAAAACCATCGAATTTCTTCTCTGCCATCATTCCACCTTTTGATTGTCACTATATTGTCACTTGTTCTTTTTCAGGTTCCGTCCGTTAGCGATCGGCTTGGTCCGGAGCGCTGGCGATCCTCGATCCATTCGGCGATTCCCATACACGCAGACTTGAACCGTTTGATTTTGTCCGCTTTATCCTTCATCCTGTATTTAGCAGGTAATCGCTTAAAGACAATTCGGGAACAACGGCGATCGCGCTCTTTATAAGTCTCACAGCGTAAACAAGAGCCCAAAGGTTTTATGCCTTCAATGTGATACTCCATAGCGCACAGTTCACAATTACCCCGTTGCATCCCCCGTTTTTCATCGACAGCTTTGAGCGCCTTTTTCTGCGCCGATCTGCGCGTCTCAAATTCGCTTTGATCCATAAGGTTTTCTCCTGATTTTAGATCACAATGTCACTCTATTCTAAAAATCCGGTAAAAACCAATGATTTATCATAAGTCCTTTATTGACAGGCACCTTACCGCGATTACAGGTTTTACCGCATTTTGATTTATCATAAGTCCTTTATTGACAGGCACCTTACCGCGCCTACCGGTCTTACCGCATTTTCATATTGTACCCCCAGGGAAAAATTCGAGGCGTCCAATACAAAAAACCGGTAAGACCGGTAAGACCGGTAAGGATTATTTCATTCCTTTTTTCGTAAACCTATACCAAACCAGACTTTAACAGCCTTTTTATCTTTCCAGATCGAACCTTCTTTTACGACACAATGTGTCCTAATATACTCGTTTAATTCACGCTCTGAGACTGGATATTTAACCTCATTTGATTTCGCCCAGTCAGTATAGCCTTTGTGTAAGTCACTTTTACGAAGGGTAGATTCGCCCGCATCTTTGATCAGCATTTCATCAATAAAGTTAGTCAGAATGTCACTCTCTTCGCGGTAGTTTTCAGTGGCCGTTTGCACGCAAGTCGGTGGAAGCAGCTTGCCCTGGTCTTTTTGCCACTTCAAACAACCTTCGATAAGCCAGTTCAAAATGCCTGGCCACTCGGAGCGCAAATGATCGATTAGATATGAGTCTTGTTCTTTATCCGTGATCCGGTAAGCCCACGACAGAAGCTGCACTCTGTCCCAGATTGCGTCTGTTGTCTCGGTGATTCGCGGCAAGTTCTGCGTAACCAAGATCGTCTTGTTCGTAGTGTGAAACTCAAAATAATTTTCTCGCATATACCTGGCTTGCAATGTCCGGTCTCCGGTCATTCGTTTAACCAGAGGAGTCCGCAGCTTCATATTAGGTTTGGTTTCATCGAGCGTTACCAGTCGCTTGCCGACAAGAGCCGCAATTTCGCAGGGATGAACCTGATATTGCTTTTCCATCAGGAGCTCTTCCGGTGCGGTAAAGGCATAGTCTCCCATCAGCTCACGAATGGTATCCAGGAACACAGACTTGCCGTTCCGCCCGGAACCGTGAAAGATCGGAAACACTCGAGCGCAGATGTCGCCGGTCAAACACATTCCCATCAGCCGTTGCAGGTAGTCGATTTTCTCCGCTCTTGCGTTCGGTGTGGCCGAAGCTCTATCATCTTGCATCCACATGGCCAGGCATTTTAGCCAGTGTGGCGAAATCGCTTCATGATCATATTTGACCGGTGCAAGTTGCGTAATCATATCTTGCGATCGGTGTGGCCGAAGCTCTCCGTTTCGCAAATTCAGTGTCCCGTTGTCGCAATTGAAAAGATATATGTCACTGTCCAGGCGTTCCGGCAACGTGCGGATCTTATCGTCGCTTCGAGCCATATTGAGCATAGCCTGTATCTGGCGATAGTTTTGTGAATTCTCAAACCACTTCAAAATTTTCGTCCGCGAATCGGGATTTTTCTCTTTTTTGTAAACATCGAACAAGCTCTCCGCCGTTTGCCTGGCCAAATTTTCCGCCATTGCAACGCCTTCTTTCCGGTTCCAGCGTTGGCCGTCATAAGTAAGCCAGCCTACGCCCCAGCAATATCGCAAAACATCACCGTGTAGTTGGATCAAACGCTTGGCGTTGTATTCATCATTAGACCAGAATTTGATTGTGGGTTCTTGGCCGGCTAAAATAATCGGCGTTTCCTGATCAGCCAGCTCAATTAGCTCTTCTTTGATATGTCCCTGATCGAGCCAGTCGGAAACATCGCCGTGTTCCGGCAGGCCTGGCAATTCAACAACACATCTTACATCGAGTATGCCCGCAACGAGCAAAGACTCACCAACAAACTTGGCGTGATCTTTACCTGGCTTGTCATTGTCCAGAAGGATAGTGATTTTGGGCCAGGCAGTCAAAAAATTACTGTATTCGTGCCGCCACTTACCAGCTCCCATCGGATTCGTAGTAGCCGGTATGCCGATCGACCATAGATGATCTACATCCTTTTCACCCTCGACAACGTAAAGGCCTGACTTTACATAAGCCGGACGAGCCAGGTTTACCGAATCGAGTATGTCGGGCAATCGGTAAAGCACAAGCCGGACACCTTCCAGATTCCAAATCCAGTGCTGTCGATCAGCGAGATTGTTGGGATTGAGCCATTTTTTTGGATCCGGATCCGGCGGATTCTTTGGATTCGGTCGCCGCTGCTTAAAGTCTTTTGGCTCATAGCGCACGGTCTGATAGAGCAGCTCACTGCGATTCTCGTCCCAATAGTTGTAAACCTCGACGATTCGCCTTTTGGCTGGTCTTTGTGTGGACGTTGCCTTTTTCGACTTGTTTGCTGTTTTTGTATCTTGTGCCATTTTTGGGCATCCTTTCTCTTGTAATTTTTTCGTCCGTGAGAAATTCTTCAGAAAAATTCTTGACAACAGCAGGAAAATCGATATGATTTTGATATTCTGATTTCCTGGAAGTTATCAGAATTCTACGCTTCGGCCACGATAATTTGCCTTTTGGCGATTTGTCCTGGCCGTTGCCGTTTTAACACAACCAATAGTTATTAGGCCTCGAAATTATAGTCGGGCAGCTCATTCATAAACTCTTCTCAGTATGAATGTTATGTTTCATTCAGCTATATTTACGGGCCGGCCCTTGCAGTTTGCGGTTTTCGGCTTTTGGGTGCAGTTTTGCCGCTCTAAGGCGAAAATGGAAAGTTCGAATTAACGGCCTGGTCGGCTGTGTCTGCGAGGTTGTCCCAGGTCACCGTTTCTCTGTCCAGCAGACCCAGGTTCTGTAGAATGATCGAGATGTTAACCGTAGCGTCGGGCGAGGAGAAATTCTTTTCGAGGTGCTGTTCGAGGTTCAGCAAAGACGAGGCAAATTTGACCTTGTCACAGTACAATAAGGACGTCTTGTAGTGAAGTTCGAGCGTGTCTTTGTCGGGACAAGCACAACCGGCCAACTGTTGGAGCGCTTCATCTTTGCGGCCGGCCTCAAACAGGCAGACCGCTAATTTGCTCCCGGCCCGGGTATGCGAGGGATTGAGCTGCAGCGCCGTTTGGAACGAGCTGACGGCGTGAGTTACTCGTCCGACGTTCATCAGTAAAATGCCGAGCCTGTAATGCAAATCGGGGTTTTGCGGGTGAAGCTGGATTTGCTGGCAGTGAGCGGCAATCACGGCGTCGGTCAGGCCGGCCGAGTCGTCCGTGTCCTCGTAAATTGGATTTCCGCAGAGCCTGGCCTTGAACTGAAGGATCGCCGTTTCGGTGAACAGCAATGAGCTGTTGGGGGCAATGGCCGCCGCCAAAGACAGGGTTCCCAGAGCATCGGGAATCTGGCCGGCGGCTTTCTGGGCGATGGCCAGTCCGATATAAGCCTCGACGATGTTGTCATTGATTTCCACGGCCCTGTTGAATTGCTGGGCCGCAAGCTCATCCTGGTCCAACTGAAGGTACTGCGTTCCGAGCTTGATCGTGGCTTCGAGGAAGTCGGGGCACAGACGAAGGGCCTCCTCGTATTGCTCGACGGCGTCCGTGGTCCCGCCCAGCGAGCGAAGAACATCGGCCCGCTTCAGGAGCAGGTCGAGACGGTCCGGCTCGGTCTGGAGCTGGTCCTCAATCAGCTCGAGCGCCTCATCAAACTGTCCGTCGGCGATGAGCTGGCCCGCGTCGTCGTTCGGACCATTGAAGTTGTCCGGGTGGATCAGAATGGCGGTATTGAACGTTTCGATGGCCCGGTCGTATCTGCCGGCGGCCACGTAGAGGTGTCCGAGCGTAACGAGGTTCGAGATGTCACCGGGGTACTCGCTCCTGAGAAGCTCGTACTGCTGTATGGTTTTCTCCACCTGGCCGTTCTTGAAGTAGATGGCCGCCAATCGCTGGGCGGGAAGCTGCAGGTAGTTCTTGAACTTCAGGCAATCCTGATAGAATTCGACGGCCTGGGCCTCTTTGCCGAGCCGCTCGTAACAATACCCGAGCGCATAAAGGGCCATCGTATTGTTAGGCTGGCGCATATAGACCGAGTTGAGCTCCCTGATGGCTTCGTCGAGCTGGACGTTCTGCATGCAAATAGCCGCCGCCGCCAGCCGGCCGTGCGTACAGGAAGGATTCTCGAACAGGTACATCCGGAGCTGCTCGGCCGCCGCATCCAGTTTCATCTGGCTCATCAGCTCAATCGTCCTGTCGAACTGCTCGCGTCGGGCGGACTGGTTATCATTGACCGGCAGTCCAACCGTGTTCAGCCAGTGCCATATCAAATCGGCGGTATCGACCGAGATCGCCCTGCCGAGAATTTCAAGTAACCGACTCATACACCTCCATCCTGTTTTCGATTCCTGGCTTGCAATCGTGTTTGTGGCTTAGTGAATCACCCTCTTCTGCCGTGAGTCACCGCTAAAGTATCGACTATCCGCAAGGATGGATTTACTGCGGCTTCGGCAATTCGTCGCCCGAAACACCGTTTTTCTTTCTCTCCGGGCCGATTGTGCCTGATGTGCCGGCTGTTACGACTTTAGAACGTGGCGCTTCGCCGGGGACACTGACCTATAAGAATGGCTTTTACGGCAATCCAAACCGCCCCGTGAGCACAGAGGCGTTCCGCTGCCAGGACGAAGTGACTGGCGAGGTTTGTATAAGAGGGATAAAATCCAACTGAAGCCCTGTCACCCCGGGCGCCGCAGGCGAAATCATCAGATTGAGCCCCCTGCCGCTGGATTCTATTTTATGAGGACCTGTCACCGCTCAGTCGGCTTGTTCTGAATCGGATTTTGCCATTTGTGCCTGTTTTTCTATCTCGCGTAAATAGCTCAGTGTACGGTCCAGCTTGTCGGTCAGGTGTTTGAGCTTCAGCATCGTTTTGACCCGCGTCAGGAGCTCGAGCTTATTGACGGGCTTGCTGAGAAAATCGTCCGTCCCGGAGTCGATGCCGCGCTCGATGTCACCGAATTCGTTCAGAGCGGTCACCATGATGACGGGAATATCGCTGGTTTTGGGGTCGTTCTTGATTCGTTTGCAGACTTCAAAGCCGCTCATTTTGGGCATCATCACGTCGAGCAGAATCAGGTCGGGCGGGTCCTTGTCGATCATCCTCAACGCCTCCAACCCATCGCGAGCGGGGACGGCCCGGCAGTCCACGTCCTCAAGATACGCCTGCAGCAGCTCACGATTCTGCTGATTGTCGTCAACCACCAGCACAATCGGCGTCCTCTCCCGTTCGTTCTTATCTTTAGCCTTGCCCATGGAAAAAATGCTCCTGTTTCAAGAAATCGAGTGCGTTACTTTTTCAGTGCGGCCAAAACCGCCTTACAAAACCCGGGCAAATCGTCCGGCTTGCGCGCCGTGATCAAATTCCCGTCCACGACGCATTCGGCGTCGAGGTATTCGGCGCCGGCGTTGATGAGGTCGTCTTTAATCGCCATGAAACATGTGGCCTTTTTGCCCTTGTACGCCTTCGTGCTGCACAACAGCCATCCCCCGTGGCAAATCGCTGCGATCACCTTGCCGGCGTTGACCATTTCATTGGCAAACCGGATGACCTCGGCGCTTCGCCGCATGAAATCGGGAGCGAATCCGCCCGGCACTAACATACAGTCATACTGGTCGGCGTTCGCCTCAGCCGCGGCAACTTCGGAAACACACGGATAGCCCTCTTTGGAATGGTATTCCTTTTTCGCCTCGGCCGCAACAAAATTAACTTTAAGCCCCGCCTCGCGGAACCGGTAGTATGGATACCAAACCTCAAGGACCTGGTACATTTCGTCAACCATAATCGCAATCTTTTTCGCTGCCATTCTTTACTGCTCCTTTTTACTGCTGCCGCAATTGCCGGAAATCGGCGATCCGGTGAAAGGTCATGTAGTTGGCGTCGTGCGCGCGGTGGGCTCCGCCCAAACCATCGTCATAAGCCGTCCGGGAGACGGCGACGATGTCGTTACCCTCGAAAAGCCAATCGACGTACTGGAAGGCGTGTTTCTCACTGTCCGGGTGCCGCAGGATGACGGTTTCGACGCGCCAGTCCCGCAAATCCAAAGACGACACGAGCGTCAGGACGTTGCGATACGCCTCCGGGTCCTTCTGTTTATTGACAAGCGACCAATAGCGTTTGGTCGCAGGGTCGTAGCGAATGGTAAATTTGTTCGTGCCGCCGTAGAAGTGTATGAAGTCTTTTTCCGGATCGAAGCAGATCGACTTACCGTCGCCGGAAACTCGAACCACAGCCGCTAATTCTTCTTCCTTGTTTTCGACGCGGAGAATGTTTACGAGTTTGCTATCGGGTGTGACGACGATATTTCCTTCGAGCCACGCCCTGCCGCGCCAGACCGGATCGAAGCGCAGGTGATCGCTGGAGGTCCAACTGCTGGCGTCCAGCAGGTCCGCCTCCACAGGCGCGCTCATCACGAAGGAGCGAAAGTTGCTGCCCCACCCTTCCGGCGGGTATCTATCCTCCATCGCCCGCCATATCCGCCCGTTGTGCACGACGACGGGGACCGGCGCGCAATGATACTGGCCCTCGGCGAACAGCAGCCCGGTGCGGCTGTCCTTCGGCGTGGTCCAGGTGAGGCCGCCGTCGGTGGACCGCCGGATGACGGCGCCGCCGTACTGGCCGCCCGTGCCCATGATGTACAGCGCCCCGTTGTGAACGAAGAGCGAGGACCAGAACTGGCCGTCGAATTCGGTCAGTCTTCGCCACATCTTGCCGGCGTCGTCGCTGCGGAAAATCGCCGTGCGATTTTCGTTCGTGGACGGGCCGAAGTAATCGTGTGAAGCGACGTACGAGCCGTCAGGTAGTACCGCAAGGCTCGGCGAGCCGATATACCTGCCGCTCTCGGCGGGGCTGTGATCGATGACCACGCCGGGCACCTGCGAGTGATCGAGCTTGCCGGAACGCTCTATCTTCGTCGTCGGCTCGCCCTGCTGGAGCCAGAGGATGTTAAAAACATAGTGCTGCTTGCTGCTGATCAGGTGGATAAGCCCGTCCGGAGTCTGGGTCGCCGACAGGTACCCTCTCGGCTCGGCGTGGGTGGCGTCCATCACGAATTTGCCCGTGTTGCCGCCGCCGTCAAGCCGCCTGGCGGGTCCGCTGTCGGTGAGCAGCCTTTTGACGGGCCATGTCTTGCCCTCATCGAAGGACAGCGCCGCGAACATACCAAATACCCGGCGTTCTGGTGGCAGCCTCAAAGCCGCAGGCTTTTGGGATGGTGCGGAAATAACTATGCCCTCTTTGCGGTCGGTGAAGCTCACCACGAGGATCGGCCCTTCGTGCAGGCGCATCAGAATAAGCCGTTGTCCACTACCCAGCGGCGGGAACTCACTGGCCGAATACGTCCAATTCTCACCCATGTCTTTCGAGATGCTCATGGGCATCCGGCCGTCGATGGTGTTGCCGCGTCCGAGCGCCATGAGCCTGCCGTCCTTGAGCTGCACGACGCCGGCGTGAATCCCCGCGACCCACGCGCCGGTCGTGCCGGATGCGAATTTCGGGTCCGGCCGGCCCACGCCAGGGTCGGTCCACGTCGCGCCGCCGTCGCGGCTGATGTGCACGGCCGTTCCGCCGTTACCGCCCGTTACGGCGTCGCACGGCAGGACAATAAAGCCCTCGCGCGTGCGGAACACCGATTCGACGGGCTGGTTGCGAAGGCCGTGCTCGGGATTGATGAGTCTCGCCTTCGACCACGTGGCGCCGTTGTCGGTGGAGGTTCGCATCACCAGGGCGAGGTTGCCCCACGTGGCCGCCGCCGAGAGGCCGTTGAAATGATAGATGGTGTCACGGCCGTCGAACCAGAGCGCCGGAGCGTGATCGTTGCGGTCCGGGGCGTCCCAGAAGAGCGACGCCGGCTCCCACTGCGGCGCGCCGCGGCGCAGCCGGCTGGCCAAAACACACAGCTCACGGCCCGCCTCACTCCGGCACGAATACCAAATAGCCAGCAGGTCGCCGTTGGGACAATCGACAATAGCCGGGTCGTGGTTGTGCTCGGAGTACATCGGGCCGCCTGAGCCCGGCGGGACTTTGACGTATTCGCGAGGCTCGGCGAAATAGGGGCCATTGGGGTCGATGCTGCTCCACAAATCGGGCTGCACGTGCTGAGTGACATCGCGTGCATTCAACGCCGGCTGCGGGCCAGCAAGCGGCTCGGTCTTCGGCAGCTCCTCGATGACCACGCGAAAGCCGATCAGCCAGCTCTTATCCTCCGGCAGCGTCCCGGACCGGTTCGCCGAGCGAAGGAACGAAATCTCCGTGCTGTGGCTGCCGCCGCGAGTGACCTTGAAATCGCCGCCGGCCCGCCCCACCGGGTCCGTCTGCTCGGCCTGCTCGTATGGCCCGTACCAGTCGGAGCACCATTCCTCCACGTTGCCGTGCACGTCATAAAGGCCCCACGCGTTCGGCGGGGTCTGTGCGACGACGAGCGGCATCGGCTCATCGTCCTTTTTTTGCCGGGCCGGGTCGGGAAACCACGTCGCCCTGGCGTTCTTGTGAAATGTGCCCGGCAGGCTCTTGCCGGTATGATAGGCGGTCGTCGTGCCCGCGCGGCAGGCGTACTCCCACTCGGCCTCCGTCGGCAAACGGTAGGGCTTATCCTCCTTCTTCGAGAGCCATTCACAGAATTTTCCCGCCTCGTTCCAGCTTACAAAAACAACCGCCTCGTCATCCTTTTCGGAAAAGCCGAGTTTACCGCGAAGCCGGCGGTGCTCAGGGTCGAACTGTTCGTACTGGGCGTTGGTCACCTCCGTTACAGCCATGAAAAAAGGCTTCGTGATTGTCACCCGATGCACCGGCCGCTCGTCCCAGTCTCCGCCCTGCTGCTGGCCCATCAGAAAAGAGCCCGGCTCGATGCGGACAAATTTCATACCGATGGAGTTGACAGAAGCCTGCGGCCTTTGCGCCGAAAAACACAATCCCGCTGCCAGGCAAATGAGTGTCACGGCCGGCCCTTTGCTCTTTATCATGGCGTCACCTTTCACGTTTTCTGGTTGCTGTGATCTTCGATAAACTGGCGGACCTGCGGCTTGATGTATATCTGCTCGATATCCGCCACCTTGGGCACGGCCTCGGCGCACAGCACCGCCGCAACGATCGACGACGCCTCGGTATCGAGAAAGAAAATGTGCTTGCCCTTGACCGTGCAAAGTCCCCCGCCGCTGCCGCCTAACGGCTCGCTGCGAACGGTCACGCCGCTGGCCTCCAGCAGCGCCACAAGCTCCTGTAAAATCCCCTGCTCGTTCATCTCAAGAAAAAACGGACCAAACGTCGATATATCTCAATATAAACTGGAATTTTATAGCAGGAGCAGACTATTGGCAAGCATTACGGATAAACGCCTTTCACTGCACAAGCGTCTGGAAGTCCAGCATCGCGAGACCCAGGGCCTCAAATCCCAGCTCGCCCAGCTTCAACATCTGGCCAACATGGGCACCATCAGCTACATGATCGCCCACGAGATGAACAACCTGCTAACGCCCATGAGAAGCTACGCGACCCTGGCGTTGGGCAACCTGAGCGATCAGGCGCTGGTCGAAAAGGCGCTTCAAAAGGCCGTCGCAAATTCCGAGCGGGCCTCGAAAATCATGGAAAGCATGCTCGCCCTGGGCGACGGCAAGAGCCAGGAAAGAAAAATCACCCGGCTGCGCGGCCTCGTCGAGGAGGTCTTTACCTGCCTCACCCGGGACTTCGCCAAGGACGGGATCACGGTGAACATCGAGATTCCCGACGGGCTGACCATCGAGTGCGTGCCCGTTCAAATCCAGCAGGTCCTGATGAACCTGATTCTCAACGCCCGCGATGCCATGCTGCCGCGAGGCGGCGTTCTGTCTGTCAAGGCCGCGAAAAAGACCGATTCGGTCGAGATAACGGTCGCTGATACGGGCAGCGGAATCGTTCCGGCGGATCTGGCCCACATCTTCGAGACGTTCTTCACCACAAAAAGAGAAGGCCAAAGGGAAGGGACGACGGACGAATCGTCCCTCAATCCTCATTCATCCTCCATCGGTTCTCGAACCCATTCCGGGGCCGGCCTGGGTCTGGCCTTCTGCAAAATGATCATAGATGGACACGACGGCTGCATTTCGGTAGAATCCACTCCCGGCCAGGGCAGCCGCTTCAGAATAACACTGCCCCAGCTACGGCCGCCTCATTGTTGACGGCGGCTCAAGGTTCATCTTTTTGAGAGCTCGAAGTTGAATACACGAATATCGCCGGGGGCGGTTTACGCTATTGTTGTTCTGATACTTCTCGTCTTGGCGCTTGCCATCCTGGCCAACAGCATGACCAAGCCCGTCGGCCGGGATGAGCAGATGTACTGCACCGGGGCTGTCTGTATGGCCCAGGGCAAGATGATTTACAGGGACTTCTCGTATGCGGCCCAGATGCCCTACCACCCATTGCTCTGTGCGGCGCTGTTCAGGCTGTCTGGTACGAATCACTATCTGCTCGTGGGCCGGCTCGTTTCGTGTGTATGCGATATTCTCGTGATGCTGTGCATTGTCGGCATATATAGGCATATTTTCAAACCTCTTGCAGCAACCGGCGTGCTCTTGGGCCTGGCGGCGGCCGTCCTGTATGTATTTAATCCGCTCGTCGATTACGCGAATGGTTACACCTGGAACCACGACGTCGTCATCCTGTGCGTTATGGCGTCCTTATGGTTGTTTGTGGGGATTGATTTCCAGAAGGAATCAAGATATTGGCACATCGCAGCCATCGGCGCGCTGCTCACGTTCGCTACCTGTATGCGCATCACGACGGCTTTGGCGGAGCTATTGTTCTTTGTGGTCCTGCTGAGCATGCCGGCCAGGTCGCTAAAACAAAGACTACGGACCGCTCAGCCATTTCTGGTTGCATCGGTTCTGGTGTTGATCTGGCCCGTATGGATCATCGCCCAGGCGCCGCGTGCGTTTTATCTGAACCTGGTCAAGATACCGATGCTCTACGGCCAATGGCTGCACGAGATCGGAATGGTCTATAATAAATTCGAGCTGACGTTCGCCTGCCTGACCTCGCCGGGCTATTTTGTGCTCATCCTGCTGACGGTTTATCTTTGGGCGGCCGTCCTGTTTCTTCGCGGAAGATTGAAGATAGAAAACGGCAGGACGCTGCTGCTTGCCGCCCTGCTGCCGCTGATATTCTTCATGGTTGCGATGATTCCCCCGACGATGTGGCAGCAGTACCTTGCCGTCCCGGTTCCATTCCTGGTCGTCAGTCTGGCTTTTCCGCTTTGCTATCTGCAAAAGCTTTCCGGCAAAGCCAAAACGGTCCGGCACTTTCGAATTGCGGCGGTTTCGATGGCCCTTTGCGCCCTTGTGGCGGCCCTGTCGTATCCGGATGTGCTGTACAGAACGCCGTTTGCCCTCGTGCCGGAGAAATGGGCGCCGATTGAGATGCACAAGGTTTCACAGGATATTGCCGCAAGGACAAAGGAGCCTAAGCAGATACTGACCTTCGCCCCCCTGCTCGCTCTCGAAGGCGGCGGCGAGATTTATACGGAATTATCGGCCGGGGCGATCATCTATCGAATCGCCGATTCACTCTCGCCCGATGAGCGCCGAATAACGCATACAGCAGGCCCCAAGAGTCTGCCGGAGATGCTCAAAGACAGGCCCCCTTCGGCTGTCGTGCTCGGCGTGGAAATGCAGCGTCTCGAACAACCCATCCTCGAATCCGTAGTCAAGTCCGACTGGGAACGAAAAGACTATGCAAACGGCCCGGCCGCTTACTTCAGGCCCTGATTGGGAAACATGATATGAACAAAAAAGGAATTGTAACACAAGTTGGATCGTTGCCCTACGACGACGTCGAGAAGGCCGTCGCGTACAGCCTGCGGTATGATATACCGTTTCTGCCGGAGCTTCCAAAGCTGGGCGATGCGATGATGGAATACATCAAGAACCCCGGCCGCCTAAGCTGCCTGGAGACATTCAAGAGAAAAACCAAGGGCCGCGAGACGGTCAAAGTACAATGCGTGGGTCCCGCGACGCTAATCCTCGCCGGCTACAGCGAGGACGAAGCAATCAGCAGGACCTGCCAGCACATCGAAGCGGTGCTCGACGGCCTGAGCGCAGGAAACGTCATTCTCTTTTTGGATGAGCCTGCGCTGGGGCAGGCGGGATTCGATTTTCACCGGCTGTGGGCGCCGCTTTTCGAGAGCTTCGATGTGACGCCCGGCGTGCACGTCTGCGGCAATATGAACTGGGACGAATTATTCAACTCCCAGGTCAAGATTATCAGCTTCGACGCCTCGCAATACGATGTCACCAAGTACCCCGCGTACCGAAACGGTAAAAGAATCTCATGGGGAATACAAACGCGACAGAACGTCAGAGATTTTCAGGAAGGTGACTTATTGACGTTGCCCTGCGGCATGGGGCCGAAGTTTTACAGCACGGATGATTGCGAGGTTTGGCTGGGTAATTTGCTGGCGATTGCAAACGACTTGCGGCAACAATGAAAAAGCTAACCGAAGAATTATCAACCCGGCCATTCCGCGGAAGGTTGTTTACGCTCGTCTGCCGGGTCATCGTGCTTATTTTTCTTGCGGCCAGCCTGGCGCAAGGCGAAACGCTGACGTTGCCGCTTGAGCAGCGTCCCGAATGGCTCCAGCGGGACGGGATCGTCATGGCGGGCAGTTGGGAACCGCTGCTGTTCCGCGTCCGGCGCGACGGCGGCGACGGCTATACACCGACCGCCGAGCAGCGCGCCGCCTACGAGCGGGAGCACAGCTTCGAGATGATCGCTGAATTGAAGGCCCTCGGCGTCAATTTCATCATGATGCACTGCTACAAAGGGGCTGGCCTTGAAGCCGAGCGACAGAGCATGGCCGATGCGGTCAGGTTCGCAAAACTATGCCGCGATGCGGGCCTGCGCGTGGGGGTTTACAACTACAGCGGGGCCTTTCTCTGGGAGCCTCTGTTCAAAGAGACGCCGCAGGCCAAAGACTGGGTGCTGTTAGGCGCAGACGGTAAGCCCCTCACGTACGGCGGCGGCGCCGCGTACCGCTACCGCTGGAATCGCAACCACGCCGGCGCTGCGGCGTTTTACCGGCAGCTCGTTCGATTCGCCGTCGAAGACATCGGGGCCGATCTGCTGCACTTCGACAATTACAGCTACGGCCCGGGCCATGACGCCAATTCCGTCCAGCGATTCAGAGATTATCTCGGCCAGATCTTCACCGACAAGCAGTTAAAGGAAATGGGTGTCAATGATCGCAATGACGTGCATCCGCCTTCGGTCGGCGGACCGGAAACTATGCTGGGCCGGGCGTGGCTCGACTTTTCATGCCGGTCGCTCGCTGATTCCTACCACGACATGAGCCGGTACGCCCGCACGCTTCGCAAGGACATCCTCATCGAATGTAATCCCGGCGGCCCGGAAAACCGGATTCGCCCCCCGGTGGATCACGGACGGCTTCTTGCAGGCGGCGAGGCCTTCTGGGACGAAGGCCAGCCGCCCGGCTACAGCGGCGGGCAACTGCGCAGCCGGATACGCACATACAAAGTGGCCAGGCGGATGGACAACGTCGCCTTCGCCTATACGACCACGCCCCTTGAGATGGCCGAGTCCATGGCGTTCAACCGCGACTGCCTCGGCTGCATCTGCTGGTTCGAGTACGCTAAGCTCGTCGCCAAGCCCGGCTCGAACGAGCCTGTCTCCGAGGCCCTTGCCCCATTCATTCGCTTCTTTCGCAGCCGCCGCGAGCTGCTGCGCGGCGCCGAGGTCGTCGCCGACGTTGCGGTACTGCGGAGCTTCCCCTCGCAGGTATTCGCGGATTCGAAATACGCCGGGCTCACGTACCGCATCGAGCAGGACCTTATCGAAAACCGGGTCTGTTTCCAGATCATATATGATGACCACCTGAACGACTTGAGCCGCTATCGCACCCTGGTTCTTGCCGGCTGTGTGGCTCTGTCCGATGGTCAGATAGAGCAAATCAGGCGATACGTCAGGTCCGGCGGGGGTCTGTGCGTCGTCGGCCCGGCCGCTACGCACAATGAGTGGCTGCTTCCGCGAGAAAAACCGGCGATGGATGACCTGCTGGCGGCGGACGTGGTGCGCATCGAGGAAAAAGACGACATCGTTGGCGCGATTCGCCGGGCCTGCGACGATGGACTTTCTATCTCAATCCAGGCTGGGTTCGGACTTTGTGCCGAGCTGACCGAGCAGCCCGGCAGACGCCTCGTTCATTTGGTGAACTACCGGCTCGGCAATCCTGCTAAAGATGTTTCGGTCCAGTTGCGTTTGCCCCTCGGACACCGCGTTAAAGCTGTCACCCTTGTCAGCCCCGAGCGGGAAAACGACCTCGAAGTGAGCTTTCAGGAGCAGGACGGCCAAGTCATATTCCGCGTGCCGCAGGTGCACGTCTATGAGATCGCCGTGGTCACAATGCAGTAGGTCGTCGGGAAGGCTACTGCTCCGGATCGTTCGTCACGTCCACGTTGCGGCTTTCGGCGTCGTCGATGATCGCCTGGGCGATGCTGTTGACGACGGTGCGGGTTTCGCCGTTCGTGTTGTTGGAGAGGATGGAGAATATCACGTCGCCTGTTGCGGTGCTGCATATCCCCGAGAAGGATTTAACGCCGTTGATATACCCTGTCTTGCCCAAAATCCTGCCCAGGTACTTCTCTTCCTTGAAGTACCGCTCGACGGTTCCATCTTCCCCCCCTACGGCCAGAGAGTTCCTATAGAATTCCCAGTTCGGGCCTTTGTAGATATCCAGCAACACCGTCGTTATGGTATATGCGGTCAGCTCGTTTTGCCGGCTCAGGCCGCTGCCGTCGTCGATATAGTACTGGCTTTCGTCCAGACCGAGCTCCGCCAAATATTTGGCGACGAGGGCCCGGCCTCTCTCCCAGCTTCCGTTTTTCCCGTCCGGATTGCCCACAGCGGCGATTTTCTTGAACAGCGATTCGGCGGCCAGTCCCAGGCTGTTCTTGTTGCAGCGCGCCAGGCAGTCGGCAAGCGGCGTGCTGTATTCGACGAGCGGCCGGATGCCGCTGTAATCGTCCAGCGTTCTTTCCACCAGATGACCCTTCACGGTAATATCGGTCCTGCCCAGATGCTCGAACAGCAGGAATCCAAAGAACGCAGCCGGTTTTTCAATCGCCACGTCGAACGGGCCGATGGTGTCCCTGCACTTGCCGAAGACGGTCAGATTGTTCGGCTGACGATTGCGATAGGTTCCCACCGCGCCGGCGCCCTTCGATATAGGCTCGACCTTGTTGGTAAAGGTCACAAAAGCCGTTTGCGGCTCGATAAACACGGCAATTTTTCCGTTAACGTTTTTGGTTGTGATTCTCACACAATTGTCGTTAAAACTCAGTCCGCTCACCTCGGCGGCGTACCACTTGTTCAGGTCGTTGGCCGGCCAGTTCGGGTGGACCGGCTGGTTATCGAACACGCTGCTGTCCACGATAATATCCTCGATGGTTCCTATGCCTTTGGACTTCAGCGCATTGGCGATGTCTTTGAATATCCAGCCCGGCTCTCGGCCGTACTTGGCGTCGGTTTTCTCGTCGCCCAGCAGCGGATCGCCGCTTCCGACGACGACCAGGGCATTGCCAAGCAGCCCGACCCTCGTTTTGAACTGATAATCAGGCCCGAGGTATCTCAAGGCGGCAGCGCTGGTGATAATCTTCATATTCGAGGCCGGTACCATCAGCTCTCTTGCATCGTGTTCATAGAGCATCCGGCCGGACGCTGCCTCCACGATACGAATGGAGAATTGGACTCTCTTGGCCACAGACGGGCTGATAATACCATCAATCTGCCCGGCCAGATCCGCGTTCGCAAGGCCGCCGAGGCAAAAGACAAATCCAACCCCAATCAGCAGTTTTTTCATCCATGTACTCATAAGGCAACGTATTATTTCAAAAGCCCGGCGGCTTATCAATAGTTTATTTAAGGTTGCGGCAAAATCACCTTACCGGTACACTTTGGCCTGATAAGGAAAAATTAATGAACGAAAAGGCAAAATTGGCGGAACAGAAGGCCGAGCCGGTGTATCTTACGGGTGAGCAGCGGGATTTTGGCGTCAGCAGGGAGCTTTTGCATCAGAGGCCGGACTCGCTTTCCGCTCGACTCCGAGCCGGCGACCGGGCGGCGGCCGCCGAGCTCGTGGATAAGTATTACGAACAGATTTACCTGTTTATGCGAAGGCTTGGCCACGACCGCCATGCCGGCGAAGACCTGACACAGGAGACTTTTTTCAGCGCCTGGCATCATATAGGACAGTTGAAAGATGACAAGGCGCTAAACGGCTGGCTGTACCGAATCGCCGCCAACGTTTCAAGGCTGCACTGGCGCCGGCACAAGCATCAGGAAGCCGTCGGCGTCGAGCAGATTGACGTAGCGGACAGCGGAGAAGCCGGGCCTGAGGCGGCCGGGCGCCGCGAGCAGTTGGAGCAGGTCAGGGACGCCGTCGCCCGCCTACCTGCGAATCTGAGGCAGACAATCGTCCTGCATTATATGCAGCAGTTGACGATTACCGAGGCCGCAGAGGTCGCAGGCGTCAGGCAAGGGACGTTCAAAAGCAGATTGAATCGAGCGTTGAGGGCTCTGAAAGAGAGTATGACATAGAGAGACTTCCAGGCAGGATGGCCTTTGGGCCCCTTGAAAGAGAATCGCGATGGACGAGAAGAAAATCCACGGGTTGCTGACCGAGCTGGGCCGGCGATGGACTGAGCCGGTCCGCTCCGCCCTCGGCGAGGAGATAAAGCAGCGCATCCCGCACCGGCTCGCCCGGCACAAAATCGGCTGGGACACGGTCAACATCATCATCGATCTGAGGCTGAGCAAATCGGTCGCCGCAGCGGCCATTGTCCTGGCAATGATTCTGCTGTTGAACCTGTTCGGGGGCCGGGATTCCTCGGTCCGCGGACTCGTCCAGGACGGCGTCCTGCTAGTCAAATACTGGGGAGGCGCTACAGAAAATGACGTTTCGGTTCTCAGGTCCAAGTATGAGCATCTGCTTGGCCGGGGCGAAGACGTGAAGTGGTACGGCGAATCCATCAACCTCAAAGACGGCCTGGCCCTGCTCATGCACCGAAGGTTGTCCAACGGCAACTATATGATCACGTTTGTCGATGGCCGCGAGAGAGAGGTTGATTCCGAGGAGCTGGTCGAGCTGCTGGCCCGAATGTTGCAAAAAAAGGCCAAATAATGGGCATTCCATGGGGTAAAACGGCAATTTATCACTTGAACTGCACCCCGACGCGTGGTAAAATAACCGGAACGAGCGCTGTTTTTTGAAAAATAGCGCTGGTGTACCATTGGAGTTTAGGAGTACTTACATGAACAAGCGAAGAGGGTTTACGTTGATCGAACTGCTGGTCGTGATCGCCATCATTGCGTTACTGTTGGCGATAATGATGCCGGCCCTGCAGCGGGTCAAGGGCCAGGCCAAATCGGTTGCCTGCCTGGCGAGACTGAAAGAGTGGGGCCTGATTTACAAGCTGTACACGGACGACTACGGCGGCTATTTCCCTGAAGGCTGGGGCAAGAATGAGACAACGCTATGGCTCAATTCTTTGCGGGACTACTACAAGGATAACTGGGACATGCTCTTGTGCCCGACGGCCACGAAGCTCGCGGAAAGTAGTGCTGACTGGGGCACGTTCAAGGCGGCTGACCGGACACTGGCGACTGTCAAAGGCGGTTCGTACCACTATATCTTCAGCTACGGCAACAATTCATGGACGGACTACATGCACGGCGACCGCGGTGACCGCCTCCAGGAATGGTTCTGGAAGAGTGTAAACAACAATACGACTGTCGCGCCCGGCAGCCGGACCATTCTCGGCAGGCCGGTCAGCACAAATACCATACCGGTCTTAGGTGACTCCACGTGGCACGACGCCTGGCCGCGAGACGTTGACACTCCAGCGGTGACGCCGGATGCTTTCGGAATAGGTGACAGAGGCACGACCGGTGAACTGAACCACTTCGCCATCAACCGCCACGATGGCTTTGCGGGCATGCTGCTCATGGACTCCTCCGCCCGGCGCGTCGGCCTCAAAGAGCTCTGGACGCTCAAATGGCATCGTGCATTTAACACAACGGGTCCCTGGACTAAAGCCGGCGGCGCCCGTCCCGAAGACTGGCCCGTCTGGATGCGTCGCTTTAAGGATTTCTAACAGAACGCCGCCGGACAGGATAGACCGATTGTCGGTGGTGGGCAATTAAGGGTTTTACTTGTTTCTTAGGGGTGTCATCGTGAACACACGACGCAGATTTACCCGCCAGATCCGTCACTCACAGGGGTGCCGGAGCGGGTTTACGTTGATAGAGCTTCTGGTGGTCATCGCGATTATCGCGCTGCTGATGGCGATTCTGATGCCGGCCCTGCAGCGGGTCAAGAACCAGGCCAAGGCCGTATCGTGCCTGGCGCGACTCAAAGAATGGGGCCTGGTGTTCAAGCTCTATACCGACGACAACAACGGCTATTTCGTTAGAAGAGAACAAGCATTATGGATGGCTGCCCTGCGACCCTACTACCAGAATAATCGGCAAATGCTTCTGTGCCCGACGGCTACGAAGCTCATGGAAAGCAGCGCCGACTGGGGCACGTTCAAGGCGGCTTCGCTTGACAACGACGTCTTTAGCTACGGCAACAATTCCTGGACCGACAATAATGCCGCCGATCGCGGCGACCGTCGCGTGGAATGGTTCTGGAAAAATGTAAGTAACAACACGACGGTCGCGCCGGGCACTCGAACCGTTATCGGCAGGCCGGTGAGCACCAATACCATACCGGTCTTCGGCGACTCCACGTGGTATGATGCCTGGCCAAGAGACACCGATACCCCATCCGTGACACCGGATGCTTTCGGAATAGGCGACAGAGGCACAACGGGTGAGTTGAACCATTTCTGCATCAACCGGCACGACGGATTTGCAGGCATATTGTTTATGGATTGGTCCGCCAGGCGCGTCGGGCTCAAAGAGCTCTGGACGCTCAAGTGGCATCGTGCATACAACACAACGGGCCCGTGGACCAAAGCCGGCGGCGCCCGCCAGGATGACTGGCCCGTCTGGCTGAGGCGCTTCAAGGATTTCTAACAGAACGCCGCCGGATAGGAAACATAGGTTGTTGGTGGTGGGTGATCAAAGGTTCTGCTTGTTTCTTAGGGGTGTCATCGTGAGCATACGACGCGGATTCACTCTAATCGAGCTTCTGGTGGTTATTGCGATTATCGCGCTGCTGATGGCGATTCTGATGCCGGCCCTGCAGCGGGTCCGGAAGCAGGCCAAGACGATCCTTTGTCAGGCTAATCTCAAGGAGTGGGGCCTGGTCTGGGCTATGTACACCGATGAGAACAACGCCAAGTTCCCCGACTATCTCGGCCCCGACTGGATGCGGATTCTGGTCGATTACTACTCCAACAGCGAAAAGCTGCTCTACTGTCCGATGGCTACAAAAACCATCTCGGAGGGCGCGCCCGTCCGTTATTCCGTCATCGAAGACGGCGGCAGACCTCGTGGCAGTTATACCCTCAACGAATGGGTTTATGACAGCGACGATACCAGCGGCGGGCGAAAGCTCGAAGATTACTGGAGAAACACGAACAACAAAGGTTTGAGCAATGCGCCGGTCATGGCCGACGGCGCGTGGCGCTCCGACGGCCAGCCCTTCCCGACCGACAGACCTCCGGCGTATGACGGCGAGCCTCGCACGGGCGTGGGAACGAGCGGGGATGAAATGCGCATCTTCTGCATCAATCGCCATGACGGGTCGGTCAATGTCCTGTTTATGGATTGGACCACGCGAAAGGTCGGCCTCAAAGAGCTGTGGACACTCAAATGGCATCGCAGCTTCAACACATCGGGCCCGTGGACTAAAGCGGGCATGGCTCACCCTGAAGACTGGCCCCAGTGGATGAGGCACTTCAAGGACTATTGACTAATAGATGATTGCTATGGCCTCTTCGATCTTCTTGATGACCTCTTTGGGGTCCGCGGAGCAGGATACGTAGCCGTCGAAGCCCTTTTGCAGCAGAGCCGTCACTTCGGATTCGCTCAACTCGTTCGCTATCGCGATGATCTTGATGGTTCGCAGGTCCTCGTTCTCGCGGATTCCTTTGCAGACGCCCATCGCATCGATGCCGTCGGCCAGGAAGCTGACCAGCAGAACGTGCGGAGCAAACGTCCGGACGGCCGCTCCGGTCTCAAAGCTGCTCCGGGCGGTTTGCACTTCGTAGTCGGCCCTGGTCTTCAGAACCTCGGCTAAAACCGAAGCCGTCTGGTCGTTGTTGTCCGCGAGGAGTACCCGGATCTTGCCGACTGCAAGGTCAACCGTCGGCATGTTGTGTACTTTCATAAAGCGAATCAGCTCGCTGAGGGGTATGCGCCGGTCTTTGCTGCCGGGAATGCGATAGCCCTTCAACTGGCCGTTGTCAAACCACTTCGATACGGTCCGAGGAGCCACATGGCAGATTCTGGCCACGTCGCCCGTTGTCAGTACATTCTTGCCTTTTGCCATTTCTGGATTCCCGCAACAAAATATCTAAAACCGTAGCTATTTTCGGTTTTTAACAGACGATTGTTTAACACGGCCCGGCAATTCTCTTGCGAAGTGCAAATAATGCGGATTTGCCCCCGGCGAGGTCCTATAAGTCTCTCTTGTCTCTTCGGAAAGAATCCGTGCCCCAGGCAAGAAGGCTTGGCCGCTGTCGGAACCCTGATCGCTGAAAATGTTTTGGATTTATGTTTATGAGGCAGTAGAATTTCGTGCGTTGTTCTTACATCAGGAGACTGCGTTATGGATATACACTTGTCCCGGCCGGACGTTACGGAAAGGGAAATCGAAGCCGTCTGCGGCGTGCTGCGCAGCCCGCATCTGTCGCTGGGTCCGAAGCTGGCCCAGTTCGAGCGAGTCTTCGCCGAGTACATCGGCACACGGCGCGCCGTCGCGGTCAACAGCGGAACCAGCGGCTTATTCCTGTGTGCGCTGGCGCTGGGGATTGGGCCGGGTGACGAGGTTATCACCACGCCGTTTACGTTCGTTGCTTCGGCAACGTCAATCATGATGGCCGGGGCCAGGCCGGTTTTTGTGGATATCGACCCGGTCAGCCTGAACATGGATCCGGCTAAAATCGAAGCCGCCATTACCAAAAAGACAAAAGCCGTTCTGCCGGTCGAGATTTTCGGCAATCTTGCCGGCCTGGACCGAATCTGTGAGATTGCGCACAAGCACAACCTGCCGATAATTGAAGACAGTTGCGAGGCCTTAGGTTCGGCGCTTGATGGAAAGAAAGCCGGCACGTTCGGCACGATGAGCGTATTCGGCTTTTACCCTAACAAGCAAATCACTACGGGCGAAGGCGGCGTGATCCTGACGAACGAGGATTCTCTGGCCGAGATGTGCGTGTCGCTTCGCAACCAGGGAAGGGCCAAAGGCGGCGGCTGGCTGGGGCACGAAAGATTGGGTTACAACTACCGGCTCAGCGATATAAATTGTGCGCTGGGCATTGTGCAGCTTTCAAGAATCGACGAAATCAAGGCCAAGCGCAGGCAGGTTGCAGAATGGTACCGGGAGATGTTAGCGGGCGACGGCCGGCTGATTGTGCCCGCCGAGCCGAAAGGCTGCGAGCTGAGCTGGTTTGTTTTTGTCGTGAGGCTCGCGGAGGAATTCACCGGGCGGCAGCGGGACCGGATCCTCGGCCAGATGAGAAAGCGGAACATCGAGGTCGGCAATTATTTTCCGCCCGTGCACCTGATGCCCTTCATCGCCGGGCCGTTCGGCTACAAGCTGGGTGAATTCCCCGCCGCCGAATCCGCAAGCCAAAGAACCATCGCCCTGCCCTTCCACAATCGCCTGCCCCAAGACGACGTTGCCACCGTCTGCAAAACACTCAAGCAGGTTCTCGATAAAGAACTGAAGGATTAGTTTTCCGACCTGTAAATGACCTTTCCGTGTTTCAGCACGTTTTCCAGAAAACCGCTTTTATCGTTTTCACGCGACAAAAGGACAGGCTCTATACGTTTACTTACGCCGCGTACAAGGTTAAACAGTTGAGCACTTGTTCTGAGGTAGTTGCCCCGAAATTTCTCCACTACGACGGCGATATCAATGTCACTGTGTTTGCCAGCAGAGCCTCGCACATGAGAGCCATACAGTATCACCATACTCACCGGCATAAAATCTCTGACCTTCTGTGCGTAGATGTGGGCTATCTCAACAACCTCTTTATCCATCTGTAGAATTCCTTTGTCTTTTTGTACAAATCGCCGCACTTGTCGACGGTAAGTGCCTTCAATAGCTGCTCTCTGTCTTCCGGATAACGGGCCTGTATGTTAAGCGGCATGAGTTCGTTGAAGAGTAACAAAAGTTCTTCGCCGGCAAGATCGTCAAATCCGGATTCCTCCGAAAGCAACAGAAGATTATGACTATAAGGCGGCTCTTTCTTCCGCGTATGCCAGTAATAGGCTTTCAGACACTTCTCCACGACCTGATGGCAAAGAAAGCCGACGTACAGGAACCTTTTCGATTCCAGCATCGCTTTTGCACTGACCAGGTCGTAGTGCCCGATTTCCAGCCAATATTCAATTTTCCCTTCCGTGTCCACTCAGCGTCCTCGTCTTGCGCAATTCAGTTTTTGCTCTCGAATCTCAGCGAATTATACTCCATCCGTGAGGCAGCAGCCAATACCAAAAGTCGCGTTTTCACATTTGGCACGCGGGATTTCGTATACTACATATTATATAGAGGACAATGGGAGACCGGCTGGGGGGGAACCAGCCGATAAAACAACGTTCCTTTTGGGAAGGGGGAAACATCGTGAGCGGCTGGAGATCCAAATTCATTTTCCTGCTGATCGTCTATTTTGCCGGGTTTGCGACGGCCATCTATACGCTGGCCCCCGCGCCCGGAAACAGCAAGCCATTCGCCCTTGGGTCGCTGCTGCCCTCTGCCTCGCAGCAGGGTAAACCCATGACACGGGAGGAGTTTGTCGCATCCTTCAACGCCGGAATGCACAAGTGCATCGATCTGGGCAAATCGGCCGCGATGCATACGGGCAAGATGATAAAAGAAAAGCTCGACGAGATGCCTAAAAAGTAAGACTCCCGCCGCGACGGGCGTCAGGAGGTCTGCTTGAGCTGCTTGTTGAACGTCCGCAGTTGAGCATCGAGAGCGTTGAGGACCCAGTCTATGTAGTGCAACTGGTGAACCGGCTGGCGGTGCCCTTCGTTCATCAGGCCCACCTGAACCGTCTTGATAAACTTGTCGATTGTCTGCCGGCTTATCTGGGTAGGTGCGGCGGCCCATTTCTTCAACTGCTCGTATTGCTCCTGTAACGCCGGCTCGTTTTTCAACTGGTCGGCGGTCAGGTAGTCGGCGGGATTGTAGGCCAGTTGCAGGCCTTTGAGACCTACGATGAGCGGCTCATAATTAGCCCCCTTATCCAGGCGGATGAATTTGTATTGCTGAACGTGCGTCGTAGCCTGGGCCGGGGATTTGTTCGCCACGTCGTCGCCGCCGAGATACCACCGTCGCTTGCTGGTCCGTGCAAAGACCATCTCTTCGCCGTACTGGTACTGTTTGATCTCGTCGTTGGCCATTCTCGATATCCACATTTTTCCGTTGCTCCTTCGCTCCGGACCGCCGCCGAGGGCCAGCAGGCATTTGACAAAACCCAGCGGCAGAATCTTCTGCTTGCCGATCTGTCTTCTTCGAAGCTGCAGGGACAGATGCAGACTGTGTGGGCGCACGTCGTAGAAATTGGCGATCTCATGGATCAGTTGGCTGAGTACCCAGGGATCAGCGGTCGCCGGGCGGGAGAGCTCTCCGGCGATATTGAGCCGGCCCGGGGCCAGCTCCAGGAAGCCGCTCCTTCGTCCCAGGTCGGTGTCGCCGGTGTGGTCGTCCACGTATCCGCCGAGCTTCCAGGACAAAACATCCAGTTGAAAATCGTAGAAGTATTTGAACCCGTCATAGACGGGATCGGACGCTTTTTGGAGGCTTCGCTGCGGTTCGACGGCGGCCGGACCGAGATTGCTCAGCTCGATCTCCATGCCAAGCGGAACCAGCCCGGGATGAAGATTCGACCGGATGCGGTTCAGGTGGGCTACGGCGACACGGGCATCGAACATGCTCTTGGCCGCCCGCACGGCGTACTTCACGTAGTCGATCAGATCGTTTTTCTTGCAGGGCATCGTCTCGAGGCATTTCTTGACGACCAGATCGACCGCCCCGCTGTTGGCATTGATCATTCGCAACGCTACCAGCAGGCTGACCGAGCGGATGAAGTACCTCTCGGACGTGCGGAGACGCTCGATCTCGAACCGGTACTCGGACTGGACGTGCTCGTCAAGCTGATTGAGCAGGACCTGCCGGACGACCAGGGCCAGGTATTTACTGATAAATGGCTGGGCCTGCGGATCGTCGTACAAATGCTTAATGGTCGGCCGGGGACGGTCCAGCTCGTGCTCAAGGTAGTAATCGCTGACGGCGTCCATCCGATAATGGCTCATGACCAGGTCGCGCTCGGTGGTGGCCAGCAGCTCCCGGTCGGCTCGGCGCTCCGATTCGGCATCGACCGTCCGCTCGCCGGGGCGAATGTGCCGCTTGATGAATTTCTCGATGCGCTTCCGCAGCCAAAGCTCGTGGATCAGGTTGACGTGGAATCGGTCCCCGAAATGTTTTTTCATGGCGTCGTGGGAGACCAGATAGGCCTGGGCTTCAACGAAACCGCCGGCCGTGTTCACGCGAACCGTCTCCCGGTCGTAGCGTTTGCCTTCGTACCGGTCGATTTCGGCCATGGCGCCGGCGGGGACGTCACGGATGACCAGTCCCTCGATTCTCGAAGAAGACGCGGCGACGGCGTAGTAATAAACGTTGTCGGGGCTGACGCTGCGGTAATGAGGCAGCAGCGCCGGCTCGGCGAAAAGGGTCTCGGCGTCAATCTTTGAGGCCTTTCGGGTGAACCGTAAGCCACAAACCGACTCGAAAATTCTGCTGTCGCGCAGCGAACCATAGACGAATAGATTGAATTTCTCCTCACTCATACGCCCTCAGTTTCCACTGCGAATGCGGCGGTGCAGCTTAAACAGCTCCTTGAACGCACGAAGAATCACGCGGAATTTTGCGCCCGTTTGCACGCCCGCCGTCCGCGGGTAATGATGCACGCCCTTTTGCGTGATCCGGTATCCCTTGCGTGCGGCGCGGGCAAGGATCTCGGCGCTGATCAGCGCCCCCGTGCTGGCCATTTCGATGTGGTCGAAAATCGCCCTTTTGTACAGCTTGAACGCACAGTCGATGTCGCGAACTTTCATACCGAACAGCAGGCAGACCAGCTTCGTCCACGCCCAGCCGTTGATTTTACGCACCAGGGGGTCCCCGCGGTCCAGCCGGTAGCAGCTCACAATATCATAATGTTCCATCAGCCCCAGCAAGGGCGGCATTTCCTTCATGTCGAACTGGCCGTCGCCGTCCGTGTAGAAAACAAGCTCTTTGGTCGCCGCTCTAAACCCGGATTGAAGCGCCGCTCCGTACCCAAGATTGTGCGGGTGATGCACGACTTTGATCCTTCGGTCCCGGCGGGCAATCTCGTCGGCGATTCGCCCTGTCTCGTCGGCGCTGCCGTCGTCCACGATAATGACCTCAAAATCGGCGTCGAGCTTCTCCAGGACCGACAAGGCGTTTTCGACGGTTCGGCCAACATTTTCCTGCTCGTTGTAGCAGGGAAAAACAACGCTGACGGAAACCATTACCACCTCTTGCTCGCGGACAACCTGCCCAGCTCATTCAGACATTCGTCTTCTCCGACGGCGTAACTGTTCGCCGCGTCCGTTTTTCCTGTCGCACGTGCGATCATCTTGAGATGGTAGCACGCCAGCCGCGCCGCCTCGACCCTGAGACGGAAGCCATCCTGACGGGCCCATTTTTCTTTGTTCTCCGTGAATTCCTGCCAGTACGTCTCGCAGACTTTATCGACCTGGGGTTTGAGTTCCAGGTATTTCGCGCCGTACGCCATGATTTCAAGCATGGGAGTCGTCGATGGTTCCAGATTGAAGGCCGCCACGGCACAGTCGAATCCCTTCTTTCTGTCGGCCAGGTCCGGCATGTATAAGTAGTAGCTGTGGGCCAGGATCAGGTTTCTGCGGAATTCGTCCGGGTAGATGGTTTGGCCGGTAAATATACCTTCGAAAAGCTCCCTGCCCCGCGGCGTGGTGACGTCAACGAACAGTTTCTGCTCGCCGTCGAGGAAAACGAGTCTCCAGTTGGGATTATATTCGAGCCCTTTGATGGCATGGTATTTGGAATCCTCGTATGGGTCAGCGAAGACCTCCGCCGGCATCAGGACGACCCAAATGTTATGTTCTTTCATCTGCTCGTCCATCCACTGACCGATTTCGGCGTAATCAGAAGCCGTCAGAGATTGCTTGCGGTTGTTGGCGAGCTGAAGCTTCAGGCTGGTGATCTGGCCTCCGGCCATAATATCAGACCATTGATCAAAGATATCGCGGTTGTAGGCCGCCTGGGCCCTACCGTCCATAAAGAGCTGCAGCGGCGTTCGTCCGGTGTTCGGATCAGGTTCCTGGCCCCAGGCGATGAAGCCGCCTTCGGTCCAGTAGTTGAACATCTGGCCGGCCAGCTTATTGTCCTTTATGAATTTCATGGCGCCGAACGGCTTGGCGTCCGAAGCTGTCATTCGTATGAAAACAGAGTTGAGCTTCGGATCGGAAGGCCACGGATCGAGATACACCTGCTTGAACTTCAGCCCCCACGCCACAGCGAAGAACAGAACCACTGCGGCGCCGGCGGCGGTCAAGAACCACTGTATGCTGCGCGGCATTCCGGGAACCGTCAGGCGATTCTGGCTGTAGAAGTTCCGTGAGGCCGAAAACGCATGGATAATCTGCTCGAGGAGCATCGCGACAACCGGGCAGGCCGCAATTGCGGCGATCGGAATAAACCGCCGGGAACGAACCGCCATGTAAATCGTCAGGGCGCTAACGGCCATAAGCCCTAAATCAATCCTGGGCAGTTGGAAGGTCCACTCCGCCGGCGCTCCATCCCCAAAGCCTTCGGCTTTGAGGATGCCACCCACCTTCACCAGCCGGGCGAAAAGTGTTCTCAAATAGGGGATTGCCAGCCAGATGAGGACGGCAAGAAGATTTGCCATATATAATTCATCGAACAGGTACGCGTAGCCCAAACCGACGTTGCGTTCATAAATCGGACGCGTTAACCGCTGCAGGTCAAAGAACTGCTGCACGTACCATATAGGCTTGTCAAACTTGAACGGATTGAAGATCAGCGTCATCAAGAACAGGCAGGCAATTGCCGCCGCGGCAACGAAGAGAATGTTCTTGGGCGTATACCTGACCGTTTTCGAGATGCGCGAAGTCACGATATGGAGCGCGACGTATGCGGGCACGATGACAAAGGGATAGATATACCTGCCGTTATAGCCGGGCAGAGCACCTCCGGACCACAGGGACAGGAGAATCAACGGAATGACCAGGTAGATGAGGTGAATGTTCTTGTAGATGCTTCCTATAAGGATCAGTGTGAACAAGGCGCAGACGAAGAAGCTGCCGGCGTCAAGGCCGAGAAAGGAAAAACTGATAAACGTAACCCAGGCGCCGAGTACGCACGCGGCCAGGCTGAAAACCGTCGAGAGCATTGTGTATCGCCGGCTCTGGGCTTCAAGCTCGTTCCGGGGCGCCTTCAGGAGCCTGGGTACCAGAAAACGGGAGAGCACCCACAGGATGAGCAGACCGATACTTAGAATGTATAGCACCAGGAATGGAAAAGCCGTGCCGACCCGGTTGTCCCAGTCAAACGCGCTGTGCCACTCGTGGATGTCGCGCCATCGCTCGGCGTGTTTGCTGATACTGATAACGAAGGTGTGGGTAAGGTTCGTCAGGTGAAACGGATTGAACAAAACCACGGCCAGGAAAGTGACCGCGCCCGCCGCAACGGTGTGATAGACACCCTTGAGGCCGATGGAGCGGAACGTTTTCCTGGAGAGGGCCGTCAGCAGATGAAAGCCCACAAACGGGACGAGCGTAATGAATACATAGATATACCCGCCGTGGACGTTGCACCAAAAAACCGTCACCGGGACAATCAGCCATATAAAGAGGATGTTCCGATAGGTCGCCAGGGCCAGGACCAGCAGAAAGATGGCAACCAGCAGGTTCGAGAAGCCCTGTGGGCGAATGTCGATGTACGAACGGCCCGCGAACAAAGCGAAGCAGGCGAAGACCGCGCAGAGTGCCGGATTCACCCCTAACAGCCGGCCCGTGTAATAAACGCAGATGATGGTCAATATGTAAACGGCAAATTTCCAATAGACCAGGGCGTTGGACGTGAAACTAACGCCGTCGGCGTAAGAAGATTTGGGAACCAGCAGATAAAACATCACGTGCGTCAGCCAGTTCTGGTTAATCCAGCCGGTCGGATGGCAGGCTTTGACAACCTTGAGGCCGACTTTATCGGCGATCCACTGCGCCCAGCCGGGCCAGGTCTTGATCTCTTCCGACGTCGGGCCCGCCTTGTGCGAGTTGCTGCTGAACGGCTCGACGGTATCGACGCCGTGGTTGACAAAATGCCGCCCGCACGCCATCGCCACCCACGTATCGCCGGCGGCGACCATGTGCGTGCACGCGTGAAGGGCGAAAATCAGCATGGCCGCCCAGCCGATGATCATGGGCCAGCCCGCCAGGGCGCGGGGCCCAGGCACCTGCGCGGCTTGTTCAGAGACGAATAAATCGCCCGCCTGAGCAGCGGACGCGGTACGGTGTTTGCCTCTCTTTACTGGCTTAACCATTCTTCGAGTCTATCTAATCCCTTAGTGATCTGTTCGAGCGAACAGGCAAAACTCAGCCGCACGTTCTTGTCGCAGCCAAACGGCAGGCCCGGGACGAGGGCAACGTTGGCCTGCTCCAGAAGCGCCTTGGCAAAATCCATACTGCCGGCAATCTTCACCCCATTCATATTTCGGCCATAATGGCTCGAAACATCAGGGAAACAGTAAAAAGCGCCGGTGGGTTCGGGGCATACGACGCCTTCGATGGCGTTGAGCCGCTGGGCCATGTACTGCCCCCGCCGCTCGAATTCTTTTCTCATGCGTTCGATTGTTTCGGCCGCCGGCTCGCCCAGGGCCGCAACGGCTGCGTACTGAGCGAAGGTCACGGCGTTCGAGGTCATGTGGTCCTGAAGACGGGCCATAGCCTTGATGACGTCCAGGGGGCCCGCCGCGTATCCGAGGCGCCAGCCCGTCATGCTGAAGGTCTTGCTGAATCCGTTCAGCGTCAGAGTCCGGCTATAGGCGTCTTTGCTCAACGAGGCGAAACTCACGAACTTGGTATCGCCGAAGATGAGCTTCTCGTAGATCTCATCGGAGAGCACGCAAACGTTCGTCCCTTCGAGAACTTTGGCGAGGGCCTTTAGCTCTTTGGGGGTATAGGTGAATCCGCCGGGATTATTGGGCGAGTTGATCACCAGCATGGCGGTCTTTTCCGTAATGGCGTCACGCAACTGCGACGGGGTGATCTTGTAGCCGGTGCTCGCGTCGGTCGCGATAATCTTCGCCGTAGCGCCGGCCAGCTTGATGGTCTCCGGATAGGTCACCCAGTAGGGCGCGGGCAGAATGACCTCATCGCCCGGATCGAGCACCGACTGCATGGCCTCATACACGGAATGTTTGCCGCCGATGTTGACGACGATCTGCTCCGGCTTGTATTCGAGACCGTTTTCCTTCTTAAGTTTGTCGGCAATGGCCTTTCGCAGCTCGATGATGCCCGCGGCGGACGTGTATTTTGTTTTGCCGCCTTTGAGCGCCTCAATGGCGGCGTCCTTGATATAATCGGGCGTATCGAAATCCGGGGCGCCCGCGCCGAAACCGACGACGTCCACACCCTGGGCCTTGAGCTCCTGTGCACGCGAAGTCACCGCGATGGTGGCCGAGGCCGGTACGCTCTGGGCTCGTTTACTCACTTTCATCTGTTTTCAACCTTTCTCATTCCAGTTTTTGTCATGTCACCGATGATGTTACAGGCGTTTCCTGACGACTCGGCGTACTATTAAAAACCAAACCGCCGGCCCGGTCAAGCAAATTGCCGAGCCGGTCGCTCCGATTTGGCTGCACAAGGGCTTGACCATCCGTCCGCGAACTGGTAGAATAAAGAGATTGAAGCGGGCAATGTCCCGATTTGACCTTAGGAGGGTAGTGTGAAGAATCCTGGCAGGAGATGGATGTTTTCAGATGCGCGCCGGCAAGGCGTCGGGCTGATGTTTTTGCTGCTCGTACCGCCTGCTTTTTGCCTGTTCGGCGGGTCGGCCAGGGCAGACCAAAGTGGTCAGGCCGCGGCCGCACGGACGAGCACGTACATATTCGTCCCGGCTGAAAGCACCGTCGTGCGGACCGGCGGGATTGCCGGGATTCACAGGACCTACACAATCACCGGCACGTTCCAGTTGACGGTTGATTTCGAGGCGGGCACAGCCTCGTTCGACCGGGTCGATGCCAACGCCGTGGACGACAGCCCTGGCCGGAATACCCTCGATCCGAACGAGGTATTCAACATGACCGAACTGGCCGGCGTTATCATCGACAGAACCACCATCCAATTCGAGGGAACGACCGACGATGGAAGCAGTGTCCTGATCACGCTGACCTTCTTGCGTGGTAATACCGTCACCCTGAAAGGCCAAACGATCCCACCGCCCAATAGCGCGGACTTCTTCATCTTCACCCTGGACACCATGGCGGAATCGCGTGATGGCGGTGAGTCACCGGTTCCTCCTTCGACAAGCACCTACGTATTTGACCTGAACCGTAGCGCAGTGCTCCAGACTGGCGGCTTTGCAGGCGTGCATACAGTCTATTCGGTGAAGGGGCAATTTCAATTGACCGTCGATTGGGGCAACGCTTCGTTTAAACTCGTCGATGCAAGCTTGATCGATGAAACAGGCAACGTCTATCCCCAGAGCCTGAACGAGATATTCAACCTGACCGGCCAGACGGGCGACATGGTCGATATTAATGGGACGGTTGTGTTCGCCCACAAGACCGCCGACAGTACGAATAGCGACGTCCGCCTGACGCTAATCCTCACGGATGATCTTGCCCGCCTGGTCGGCGGGATTACGCCGCCGCCCAATAGCGCCGATATGTTCTTCTACGATCTGAACGCGGTCGCGATAAGAAAATACGCCGGCGGCACGGGTGAGCCTGGCACACCTTACTTGATCGACACCGCCGAACAAATGAACGCCATCGGCGCCGAGCCGAATGACTGGGACAAGCATTTCAGGCTCACAGCGGATATCGACCTGGGCGGTTACCGGGGAACGGCCTACAACGTCATCGCGCCCGTTTACAAAGGCGGCCCATATTTCACCGGAGTCTTTGACGGCGGCGGCCATACCATCTCCAACTTCACCTACGGCCCGGCCGATGTAAACAGTGTTGCGCTTTTTGGCAACGTCAGAGGCCGGATTGAGGACGTCGGTCTGATCGATCCCAACATAAACGTCGGCAGCCGAGACGGCGTGGCCCCTCTGGTTGACTGGCTCAACGGGGGCGGCAACGTGAGCGGCTGCTATGTCCGCGGCGGCAGCGTCCGCGGAAACCAATGGGTCGGCGGACTTGTCGCATATAACACCGGCATAATAACCGATTGTTTTTCCACTGCCGCCGTTGACGGGCAAATAGAAGCCGGCGGTCTGGCGGGGTATAACAACGGCGTCATAGCCGGCTGCTCCTCGACCGGCGGCATCACGGGAAAAAGGTCCGTCGGGGGCTTGCTGGGGTGGAATGACGGCACGGTCACGGGCTGCTCTTCAACCAGAGACGTGACGGGAAATTCCAGAGTCGGCGGTCTGGTGGGCGACTGCGGATTTGGGATAATCTCGAACTGCAGCTCAACGGGCCATGCAACCGGAGTCAGCGACGTGGCAGGCCTGGTCGGCCGCAGCTACGGGCTTATTTCGAACTGTTATTCGACCGGCGAGGTGTTCGGGGACTTGTTCGTGGGCGGCCTGGTGGGATTTCACTTTGGCGAGGTCTTCAACTGCTACTCGGCCGGTGGTGTTACCGGAAGGCTCGGAGTCGGCGGCCTGGTAGGGTTTGGTTTGCCCGAAGACGTCATCGGGTCGTTCTGGGACATTGAAACCAGCAGCCAGGCAACCAGCGCCGGCGGAATCGGCAAGACCACGGCCGAAATGTACACAGCCGGCACGTTCCTCGAAGCCGGGTGGGACTTTGTCGGCGAAACAGCCAACGGCATGGACGACATCTGGAAAATCGCCGAGGGCACGGACTATCCGCGGATTTCGTCGGAACAGGTGCTGCTTGCGGATGATTTCAAAGATGGAGTCGCCCCGCCACTCTGGCAAGCCTATGAGCCGAATGCCCAGAAGATACACTTGGAAGAAACCAACGGCAGGCTTGAAGTGTGGGCCTCCGAGACCGCTGATAATATCGACGCGATCTACGTCGCCGACGGCTGGCGGCTGGACGTCACGAACGACTTCAAGTTGAAAGTCAATTTCCACTATGGTAAGCGAATCGCCGGCGATAGCTGGGTGATGATTGCCCTGGCGCCGAGCCTGGAGCAGCCGATCAGCCGGATTATCACCTTTGAGGCCGGCTGCCTGGATTACCAGTGGTTCTATCTCTACGAGGCCACCGACGGGACATGGAGAACTGAGGAAACCTCAGACCGTTCCAGTGATGACGGCACCCTATACGTGTCCTTCAGTGCCGATAAGGATGAGCTGTACTTGGGCTTTTCCGGCTATGGCAAGTCGAACGCCTGGTGGACGGTCACCGGTCTGCTCAAAGGCCGATGGGGAAACGCGCCCGTCTATGTCGTTCTCGGCGGCAGTTCCGACCGGGCCAGCCTCGAAACCGGAGACGCCTATCTGGACGATTTTGTCATTATCGGGTTACTGAAATAGCCTGGGCTTGAACACCACCCGGCCGGATATGAGCGGCGAATTTGTTGACAGGTAATTCCTGGGCTGGTAGTCTGTCTGCATGGTTCGCGCCTCTCAAATTGCGGCTGTATCGGATTTGCATATTGTGAAACCAGAAACGGAATGTTTTTCTTCTGTCTTCTATATTCTGTCTTCTGTCTTCTGTATTCTGTCTTTCGCGTTTTGCCTTTCCGGCTGCGATAAGCCACAGGACACGGCCCCTGTCTGGGAAAAGATCAAGATTGGCGATCTGGCCCCCTACGACGGCAACAAGGCCCGGCAGCCGCCGGCCCCCAAGACCATCGATCTGGCCGTGCATGTTTTTGAAGTCCCCGCCGACAACATCAAGAAGCTCGACAAAATCCGCAAGACGTTCTACGTCAAGCCGCTGCGACTGCGGAATTATGCTTCATTCGCCGCCGATTCGTTCCTGGTTCGGTTCGGCCAAAACGACAGATGGCAGGAAATCCAGGACCTGATGCGTGCCGCCGACGCACAGCGGATTGCCAATGTCTCGCTGATGCTGCCGGACGCGATAGCCCAGACCGTCGCCGTTGTCGGACTGGACCGCCCGCAGTCGGTCTTTTTCACCGCCGCCGACGGCTCCAGGCAGGCCGCCAACGTCGGGCCCGGCGTCTTGGGACTGCGGATACAGGCCGAGACCATCCCCGGCTCGCGGGGCCTGGCCAGCGTGACCGCCTTTCCGGTCTTTTCGCTGCCCACAGAACGGGCCATCCCCGAGCTGGACGCCCGCGCGAAAATGCGGGAGTTCCCCTTCACGACCACCGCCTTCGGCCTGAACATGGGGCCGGGTGATTTTGTCTATCTGGGGCCGAAAGAATACCTCAGCGACCAGACCGCTCTGGGCGGCCTGTTCTTCAGCAATCCCAAAGGCAGCCTGTTCTTCAGCGAGACCAAAGCGCCCGAATTCAAATCCACCGTCCGTGTATTCCTGATCCTTTGCACCGGGATGAGTTATTGACCAGTTTATGAACGATTCGACCGTGACGCTGACTCGATGCAGCGACTATAGCGAGCCGGCAATTGCCGAAGCCCTCGAACAGCATTTCGAGCTGCTGGGCGGGCTGGGAAAATTCGTGCGGCCGGGCGACAGCGTTTTGCTCAAGCCCAATTTCATCGCTCCGAAGCCGCGCCCGCACGCCACCCAGACCGACCCGGCGATCATCCTCGAAACGGCCCGGCTGCTCAAAGAATTCGGCGCCAGGCCCTTCGTCGCAGATTCTCCCGCCTGGGCCGATGTCTTCGCCTGCGTGAAGGTGCTGGAGTTAGAAGAGCCGCTGCGGAAAATGGCCGTGCCTGTCAGGCAGCTCGATAAACCCAGATGGTGCAAGGTCGGCGCCGGCGGCGCTCGCGTCGGCATCAGCTCCGTCGCACTCGATGCCGATGTGATCATCAATTTACCCAAGTTCAAATCGCATCAGCAATTGGTGGCGACGTTCGCCGTCAAGAACATGTTCGGCTGCGTCGCCGGAAAGCGAAAGGCACTCTGGCACTTCTCAAAAGGCGGCAGCGCCGATGATTTTTGCAGGCTGCTGATCGACATTTACAGGTTCCTCAGTCCGGCCGTGACTATCATCGACGCGGTCACGGCGATGGACGGCCCCGGGCCTATCCGCGGCCGGGCCAGGCCCTTCGGCTGGCTCATCGGCGGAATCGACCCGGTAGCCTGCGAAACAATCTGCGCCCGGCTGGCCGGCATCGAGCCGGAGAGTCTGCCTATTATCAGGACGGCAAAGCAGATGGGATTCGGCTGCTGCGATCCGGCCCGAATCACAATCGCCGGCGACGATTTCTCGAAGGGCGTCTGCACGGATTTCCAACTGCCGCAGATGATTCCGATCCGCTTTTCGCTGCTGCACGTCTGCAAGAGCATCTGCAAACAGATACTCCTTCTTGCCAGGGCTGGGATTAAGAAACCTCCGGTATATGCCGAAAAAGAGAATAATCGGATCTCAGGATTGGATTGACAGAGAGCGAACAGATGGGTCAGACAGAGCAAAAGAAGGCAAAACCGGTACGGCGGCGTTACCTTCTCATCGTACTGCCGTTTCTTATTGTCCTGGGGGGCGCGTGCCTGATGCAGACGTGCGGGCTTGACGTGGGTGCTCCCATCGCCAACAGGCAGCGCCTGGCCCCGGCGCAGCAGACCGCCAGCCGGAAATGGGCCGAGCCTCTTGAACTGCCCGGGCTGCCGAATTTGCACAAGGTTTCCGATGAGCTGTATCGCGGCGCACAGCCGACCGCCGAGGGCATGAAGCAGTTGGAAAAGCTCGGCGTCAAGACGGTCGTCAACCTGCGGTTCCTCATGTCCGACCGCAACGAGCTTGAAGGAACCGCCCTGGCCTACGAACATATCAACATGGTGACGTTCCACGCCGAGGCCGCCGACGCCGTTGCCTTCCTGCGGATCGTCACCGATCCCAATCGCACGCCCGTCTTCGTGCACTGCCAGCGCGGGGCCGACCGGACTGGTACGATGTGCGCCATTTATCGCATCGCCGTGCAGGGCTGGAGCAAGGAGGAGGCCATCGAAGAGATGACCAAAGGCGGCTTCGGCCACAACCCTATATGGAGCAACCTCGTGGATTTCATCCGCGAGCTGGACATAGACCAAATCAAGCGCGCCGCAGGCATAAGCAACTGATGCCCCGGTCCCTGCAAGATTGACAGCCGAGGTCGGTCTGGCTAATATCCGTTCGATGAAAACGGTTGGTGAATCGATAAATATCCTGGGGATTGAGACTAGTTGCGACGAGACTGCTGCGGCGGTGGTCGCCGACGGCAAGGTCATCAAGTCGTCGGTCGTGGCCTCGCAGACGAAGCTGCACGAGAAATATGGCGGCGTCGTTCCGGAAATTGCCTCGCGGGCGCATATCGAAAAAATCACTCCCGTGATCGCCGAGGCGATGGCGCAGGCGGGCGTGGGCAGGGACGATATCGACGCCGTCGCCGTGGCGAATCAGCCGGGGTTGGCGATTGCTTTAATAGTCGGCGTGACGGCCGCCAAGACGCTCAGCTTCGTCTGGGAGAAACCGCTTATCGCCATCGATCACCTCCACGCCCACCTGCAGTCGGCGATGATGTCCGATGAGACTCTGCAATTGCCCGCCGCCGCCCTGATCGTCTCGGGCGGCCATACCTGCCTCTACGATTATCATTCGCCGCTGGAGCCGAAATTGCTGGGTACGACCATCGACGACGCCGCGGGCGAGGCATTCGACAAGGTCGCCAGCATCCTGAATCTGCCCTACCCCGGCGGCCCCAGTATCGAAAAGACGGCGGCCAACGGCAATCCCGATGCGGTCAGATTCCCGCGCTCGATGTTGGGGCCGAGGTCGCTGGATTTTTCCTTCAGCGGCGTCAAGACGGCCGTGCTGTACCACTGCCGGGGCCATGACATGAAAGGCCGGGACGCGGTCGATGCGATGAGCGTCCAGCAGATCGCCGATATCGCCGCCTCGTTCCAGGCCGCGGTGGTTGACGTTCTCGTGAAAAAAACGCAGCGGGCCGCAAAGAAAATCGGCGCCAGGACCGTCCTGCTGGGCGGCGGCGTCGCGGCCAACAGCCGGCTTCGAGCCGCCATGAAAGAAATGTGCGACTCTTCCTCGCCGCCCAGAACCCTGTTAGTCGCGCCGAAACAGTATTGCACGGACAACGCCGTTATGGTAGCCTCTTTAGCGTATTATAAGTACAAGGCCGGGCTTTTCGCCGACCTGACTCTCGAACCGAAAGCAAGCGGCTGAACGAGGGACGAAATATTCAAGTTGAACATATAAAAAAACTACTGGAGCAGGTTAAGAACGGCCGGATCGACATCGACCAGGCGGTCGAGAAGCTGCGGCATCTGCCATTCGAAGAGTTGGGCTTCGCCTGCGTGGACCACCATCGTCAAATCCGGCAGGGATTCCCGGAGGTCATCTTTTGCCTCGGTAAAACCACTGAGCAGATTATCAGAATCTTCGAGAGCCTCGCCGCAAAAGGCAATAACGTCTTAGCAACCCGGGCGCAGCCTGAGGTTTTCGAAGCCCTGGCCGCGACGAACAAGTTCCCCAAGGCCCGATATGAAAAACTGGCTCGCGCGATTGTGTTAGAGCAAAAGGAGCAGGCCCCTTCCATGAGTGTGCTGCCTATCGTGACCGCCGGCACCGCCGATTTACCCGTGGCGACCGAAGCGAAAGTCACCGCCGAGATCATGGGCCAGCGGACCGAGCTGATTTGCGACGTCGGCGTCGCCGGCCTGCACCGGCTCATCAAACACGTGCCGAAGCTCCAGCAGGCCAACGTTGTCATTGTCGTAGCGGGGATGGAAGGCGCGCTGGCCAGCGTGGTCGGCGGGCTGGTAAGCTGCCCGGTCATCGCCGTGCCGACCAGCGTCGGCTACGGCTCGGCCTTCGAGGGCCTCTCAGCCCTGCTGACCATGCTCAATAGCTGCACCTCCGGCGTCACCGCCGTCAATATCGACAACGGCTTCTCCGCCGCCGTCACCGCCACACTGATCAACAAGAAAATAGACGAAAGTCAAAAGAATATGGGGTAAACGAAGAGAAGGCCCCTTGTCGTCATTTTGAGCAGAGCACAGCGGAGACTTTTGTGTCATTCCGAGCGCGAGGCGGACGCGCCCGCGTCATTTCGAGCGGAGCGCAGCAGAGTCGAGAAATCTGCTTAACTTTTCTTTCTTTGCAAAGAATTGAAATCGAGCAAAATGTCAATCAATAAGACATTCTATGTCTATGTCATGGCAAGCAAAACCGGAACCCTATATGTGGGAATGACCGACAACATTAAGAGAAGAGTGCATGAGCATAAGCATCATCTTATTCCCGGTTTTACGGACAAATATAAGGTTGAACGGCTCCTTTATCTTGAAACAATAAATGACCCTGCTTCGGCGATTAACCGGGAGAAACAAATTAAGGCATGGAGACGGGAAAAGAAGGTTGCGCTGATCGATTCGGCGAATCCCGAGTGGAACGATCTCAGTCAGGGTTGGTACGACTAACACTAATTGTGAATAATCAATGCGCTTGCTCTTGTCATTTCGTGCGAGCGCAGCGAGTCCTTTTATGTCATTCCGAGCGCAGCCGAGGAATCTGTTTATTTGAATAGATTTCTCCACTTCGGTCTGCTTCGCAGCCCTACGGTCGAAATGACAAAGGCACGACACTTCGGCTTCAAAGCCAAACACTTATGACCCGCAGGGGGACAGGTGTGCTATTATCCCTGCCTCACATTTTCGACAAAACGGCTAACGATCGAGCTCAGCCGCGGGACGGCGCGGCAGCGCTGCTCCCTTCGACTGGAGCGCTTTGTTGGGTGTCTTCTGGGTCCATTTCTACAAGCGTGATTCCTGGCTTATTCCCTTTCTTAATAGTACACTTTCCAAATATGTCAGGATTCGATTCGATTAGTTCATTAATATCTTCATCTGAATAAGTCTCATTGACCTCATTCCTGATTGCCTCGAAACTTGCTCGATGACCTCCTCTTTTCCTAAGCCTTGTCTCGATATGATATCTTGCTCTCTTAAGTCTTTCCTTTTTTGTATCCGCCCTCTTCATATAGATGATACCGCCGACATATATGACTAAAAGGAAGCATATGATAATGAATTTCAAGCCATCATGTTGGTCAAGAAAATGGAGACTATTCAAAAAAACAGACCAACCTCCGAGTAGGAGAGGAAGCAAAGGCAAGGAAATAATAATAAGTTCCTTCTTGTTTGCGTCACGTATCATATCAACAATAGCTCGTACTTCTTTGATATTCATAAATCTCCCTTCACTCAACGGCTTGTTAGGCCGCACCTCGGGACTATTTCTTGTGTTGTCTGTGCAACAATTTGACGCAGTGATCGAAGAACGTCACACTGTTGAAGTACTTCGATTCAGTTCCTCTGGGCACACCATGCCTAGCCAGAAGATAAAGGCACTTTGCCTTCTTCTTCTCACCGGCGGCGCAAGGAGTCATGCCACGCACGAAAAACGCCTTGGGCCAGTTCACTGCCTGCAAAGAAAGAACCGACCCATCCTTGAGCGGCACCGGATAGTCCACAATCAAACGCTCGATGTCCTTGTGGCCCTGTTCTGTCATTGATTGAATGAGCAGAGTCGCTTGGGGCGTGGCGGAAGTTGTCAAACACTTTGAGACAGTACCTCTTGGAAATTAGAGAGCAACCGAGGGGGTTGCTCGACGACATTGAGATCCTTGTCCTTGGGCGGATTGATCCAGACGGCTATGGGT
>Ga0315295_10000252_pt1 | contig 45665 bp, 32 predicted proteins | sample YL17G14_0_MG_FD_204453 | JGI IMG/M metagenome (GOLD analysis project Ga0315295, IMG submission 204453) | Sediment microbial communities from Yellowstone Lake, YNP, Wyoming, USA - YL17G14_0 | ecosystem: Environmental > Aquatic > Freshwater > Lake > Sediment | place: USA: Wyoming | collected...
TTCCCTATTCCTGGCGGATGTCAATGGAGATCTGAAGCTCGACATCCTGGCAGGCTACGAATATAATTATAGTGTCAATCTCTCGACCTACTACGAGTATTATATTGGGGGCGTCATAGCTTACAATGCCGACCTGACGACGATATACAACACCACCGGTTGGGGGGCCACCCTCATCGTTGCGGCCCAGAACATGGACGCCGACCCCGGCATCGAGATGATAACATTCGGGATGAAGGCCTCGGACCTCCTAGGCAGTGACGATGACCTCAACCTCTCCGCCTTTGAGTGGTCCGGCAATAAACCGGTCGAGAAGGGCACCTTCGTAGGGCCCAATGCGTTCGTGCCGGACATATTCACGGTGGGGGACCTCGAAAAGGACGGTGTCAAGGAATTCTTGGTCGCCCGGTCTTTGTATATGGGAAGCGGAAATTATTCCGGCAACATCACGGTCTTTTCCCAGGAGCTCAAACCCAAGAAGGTCATCTCCGGACTAGCCTACGTAATTGCGGTCAAGGTGGCGGACGTTGACCCCAAGGCGGGCAACGAGATCATCTTTGGCATCATCTACAACGACACTGGGAATGGCTACCAGGGGGAGTTCCGCGTCCTCGACAAGGATGGCGCCGAGCTATGGCGGTCCGATACAATAGGTGCGGTGTATATCGTCGAAACTGGCGACATGAACGGGGATTCCATCCCCGAGATCATCGTGGCCAGCGCCAAAGAGATCGACTATCAATTTAACTCGACGGTCCTTGTGTACTCCACCACGACCCACAAGGCCATCTTCCAGGCCACCGGCATGCACTACTTGTACCCTAATCTGTTCTTTGTCGTGGACATTGATGCGAACGGTGCCATGGACCTTGCGTTCATCGACGATGATATGGATAATGGGGAGTGGACCATCTATGAATTCAAGGTATCCTAGGGCCGCATGCTGGTCCTTTTCTTCTGGATGAAGGACCATGCATTTCTAAATAAATCCCATATTTTATTTACCATCAGATTCTGCGTCGGTTCCAGGACCATATCTCATGAGGACTAGCCTCAATGAAGATATATATGTTGGGAAAATCATTCCCCGAACATGTCCGATCCTAAGGGTATCAACGTGAGCGCTGGGTTCCTTGTCGGCAGGGACAAGGAGCTCGCGACCTTCCTTGAGACGTTCGATGCGGTCATAGACGGCAAGGGATCCAGGATTCTATCGGTTTCCGGAGAGGCCGGTGTGGGGAAGACCCGGCTCGTGGGGGAGTTCCTAGAACTGTACGATGGGCCAGGCGTCTGGGTCCTGAAGGGCCGCTGCCTGTTCCAGGAGAGGGAGACGCCCTACAGGCCCTTCATCGACATCCTCAAGGAATACAGGACCAAGGCCAAGACCGGTAAGGTCAAGGTCAAGGTGAAGCCAAAGGTCAAGGACAAGCCCAAGGACGAGGCGGGCATAATCCCCGAGGCCCCCGTCAAGCGCGTCCCCATCGACGTGCTGCTTGACAAGGCGGAGGCGCTCAAGGACCACGGATCCACGGCCGAGCACGAAGGGGCGCTCAAGGAGGAGCGCGAATGGATGTTCTCGACCATCACGCAGACCATCAAGGACATGGCCAAGAAGGACCCGGTCATACTGTTCATGGACGATGTGCATTGGGCCGACATGGCCACGGTGCAGCTGCTCGACTACCTCATCCAGAAGATGCAGGACGAACGCGTGCTCTTCGTGGTGGCCTACAGGTCCGAGGACATATGGGACTCCCCTGCTGGCGACAAGGTCATAGAGGTCCTGCGGAGGCTCAAGACCGACAAGCACCTCACCGAGATCGCGGTCAGGCCCCTGGACAAGAAGAGCACGAAGGAGATGGCCCAGTTCTGCCTGGGCATCCCGAACCTGCCCGAGGACTTCGCCGCGAAGTTGCACAAGGAGACCGAGGGGAACCCGTACTTCATCGAAGAGGTCCTGAAGGGCCTTGTGTGGCAGGGCCTGATAAAGGTCAAGGATATCGCCAGCGTCAGGGCGCTGGACCTGAAGGCGATCAGCACGCCCACCTCGCTGGGCGAGGCGGTCCTGAAGCGCATCGAGGCCCTTGGGCCGGACCTGGTGAAGGTCCTGCAGACGGCCTCGGTAATAGGCGACGAGTTCCACATGGACATCCTGAAGGACGTGCTCATGCAGGAGAAGGTCGAGAAGGACGCGCTCATCGAGGCCATCGACAGGCTCGTGATGGCGAACATCGTGAGCGAATCCCCGGGCGGCGAGGAGGGGACCTACCTCTTCAGGCACAACATCATCCAGGCGGTCATCTACCAAAGCATCAGCCGCGGCCGGCAGAGGCTCCTGCACAAGGAGGTCGGCCTGAGCGTCGAGAAGCGCGTCAAGAAGATGACGCCGAAGGTCGTCTACAACCTGGCCAACCACTTCGCCATCGGGCACGTGCCCGACAAGGCCATGCAGTACAACACCATGGCCGGCGACAAGGCGAGCTCCATGTACGCCCACGAGGAGGCCATCTACTTCTACACCCAGGCCCTGGACTTCCTCGAGCTGGCTGCGGACATGAAGAACGCGAACGACCGGCGCATGGTCCTGTTGCTGAAGATCGGGGACCTGAACCGGTTCACGGGCCGCTGGGAGAAGGCCCTCGAGTACTACACGCAGCTTGAGACCGCGGCCAAGGAGACCGGGGACATAGGCATGACCGGCATGGCCGTCAGGAAGAAGGGCCATGTGGAGCGCTACCGGGGCAACTGGGAACCCGCCGAGAACTACCTCAACGAGGCCATGGGCATCGCCAAGAAGGACAAGGACGAGCTCGCCGTCGCGGACTGCGAGCGGGGGCTGGGCTACATACACTGGAGGAAGGGCGAGTACGAGCAGGCCATAAGCCGCCTGAAGGAAAGCCTCAAGCTGTCCGAGAAGGTCAACGATTACTACATCACGGGCCGGAACTACATAGAGCTCGGCAATGTCTACAGCGATCTGGGCGAGTTCGAGAAGGCCGAGGGCCACTTCAAGAAGGCCATCGAGCTCCTCGAGGGCATAAATGAGAACATGGCCCTGGCCCGGGCATACAACAACCTCGGGGTCCTCAAGTGCAGGACGGGCGAGTACAAGAAGAGCCTCCAGTACCTCAGCGAGAGCATGGAGATCTACGAGAAGATGGGAAGGCCGTCCTTCGTCTGGAGGACCTGGTGCAACATATCCTTCGGTTGCAGCAAGCTCGGCCGGATAAAGGAATCCCATAGGGCCATCGAGCGCGCCGAGGAGGTGCTGAAGGGGGCCAACGACATCATCGCTTCCGGGACGCTCCAGCTCGAGTACGGCGCATTGTACACGGCCAGCGAGGAGTACGACAAGGCCGAGTCCGCCTATGTGAACGCGCTCGAGGTCTTCGGCAGGATCGGTATACCCACCATGGAGGCCATCGTCCACGAGGAGCTCGGAAAGCTCTACGCCGTCAAAGGGGACAAGGAGAGGGCCAAGGACCACCTCTACGTCGCCGAGGACATATACAAGAAGATCAAGGCCCCGGCCAACATCAAACGGATCACAGGCTTCCTGAAGATAGCGGATAAGGGCGGGCCCTTGCCGCCGTGACCGCCGGTCTAATGTCCCTTTGAGGTCGACCTGGGTTTCTTCTTGGCCTTCCCATTCCTAGGTGTCCCCAGGAAGGCCTTTGCCTTTTCTATGACAAGGTCTGCGGCGACTGGAACAGCTTTAGCGACAGGGTCGGAAAGGCCCATGCGCATTTGTTCCTGCGGGATGTCCTTCACCACGCAGGCGATGATGACGATTACTATGCCACGCCGCTTCCTGAGGTCCACCAACATGTTGCTCGTGGGCACGAAATGGAACTGGAAATCATCGGACTTCTCGGCACCGAGGGCGTCGAGGTCGACCTCGAGCACCGCGCCCGGCATCTTGCCCTTGACCCTTTCTCCGCCTATGGAATCCACGATGATCAGGGTCTCGGGTACCACCTCGGTAAGTAAGATATTGAAAAGAATTCCCCTGGCCGAGGTCCCAACGTCCAGCAGATATACGTCCCTCGGCAGGCCGTTCCTCCGCTGGAGCTCCTCTATGACCGCGGGTCCGAAACCGTCGTCGCCGAACAGTCTGTTGCCTACGCCCAGGACCAGGACGCGCCTCTTGCAGTAGTCGAAGACGGGCTCGACCTCCTGCACTTTCTTTTTCCCGATATCATTCTTGCTCGGCGGCATGGAAGATACTATCCAACATATCTCATTTTTCATGATTTTTTATGCCTTAATGAACAATTCTCCATGACCTTTTTATAGGGCCGACCAACCGACGCCCACAAAGATATTATAGGAATTATTACATTCCAGGAAATGCGATAATCCTTAATAAGTTGTTGTAGGAATTATGTGAGGGGAAGGCTATGGTGAAAGTTATACACGAAGGATTTGCGATATGCACTGGTTGCGAGGTTGCCATCCTTGACATAGGCGAGGCCTTGCTCGATATCCTGCCTGCGCTGGATTTCGAGCACATCCAGGTCCTCATGGACAACAAATACTACGGGAGCCTGGGCGACAAAGAGCACATGGACCTGCCCGCTGCCGATGTCGGGATAATCTCGGGTGGTGTCCGCACCGAAGAGATGAAGGAGCTGGCCCTGATCATGAGGAAGAAGGTCAAGACCCTGATCAGCCTCGGCTCCTGCGCCTGCTTCGGAGGCATACCTGCGTTGGCGAACATGAGCACGAGGGAGGAATTGCTCAAGACGGTCTACTCGACGAAAGGGACCGACAAGGCCGAGGCGCCGAGCCAGGGCATCCCGAAGCTCCTGGACCGGATCTACGCCGTGGAGGAGGTCATCAAGGTGGATGTTGCCATCCCCGGATGTCCTCCAGTCCCTGATGTCATCGCGGAGGCCCTGACCGCCCTGCTCCAGGGCAAGCCCTGGGCCCTGCCGGAGAAGAGCGTCTGTGACGACTGCCCGACCAAGAGGGAGAAGAAGTCGGGTGTGCCCATCAAGAGGCCCTATGAGGCCCCGGCCTTCGATACCACCAAGGGACCGGAGGGGATGAGGTGCCTCAACGAGCAAGGAATTTTGTGCCTAGGCCCGGCCACCAAGACCGGTTGCAGGGGCCACAGCGATTCCCCGCGGTGCATAAGTGCATTCATGCCGTGCCGAGGTTGTTTCGGCCCCATACGGAAGGGGGCCAAGCCCATGGTGGACATGATGGGAGCCCTTTCATCCATAGGCCTAGACGCGAAGCAGATCGAGGACCGAATGGCCCTGTTCAACAGGTACATCGGTGCCAATAACAACCTGAGGGTTCTTCCCAAGAAGAAATAGGAGGCGGTGAAGATGGGAAACAAGAAGATAGTAATCTCGCCGGTCTCGAGGATCGAGGGCCACCTGCAGATCGTGGTCCAGCTCGATGATACCGGCAATGTCGCTGACACGAAGGTCCAGACGGTCAACCTTAGAGGATTCGAGGACTTCTGCAAGGGGAGGCCAGTCGAGGAGATGCCCAGGATAACAACGAGCATATGCGGTGTCTGCCCGTCCTCGCACCATATCGCATCCTCAAAGGCCTGCGACGGTATCTTCGGGGTGACCCCGACGACGACCGGCGTCAAGCTCAGGGAGCTCATGGAGCACGCCCACTACGCCGAGGAACACATACTCCACTTCTACTTCCTTGCTGGGGCCGACTTCGTGATGGGCCCCGGCGCCGCGGTGAAGGAGAGGAACATATTCGGCATCATCAACAAGATGCCGAACGAGGCGAAGCTCGTCGTGAAGGCGAGGTACGCCGCGTCCCAGATCGCCGAGATCGTCGGTGGCAGGAGCATCCACCCTGTGGCCGGCGTGCCCGGCGGCTGGAGCAAGCCCCTGCGGTCGGACCAGAGGGAGAAATGCCTGAAGCTCTCCGAGACCATAATGGACCTGGCCAAGTTCTCCATCAAGTACGCCAAGGAGAACATCTTCCCGAACTACATGGACGCCATCAAGACCATCGGCAACATCAAGACCGGGTTCCTGGGGACCGTTGCCAAGGACGGCAGCATGGACCTATACGACGGGAAGGCCCGGATGATGTCCGCCAACGGGGAGACCCGCGAGTTCGAATACAAGGACTATCTGGACAACATCCACGAGCACGTCGAACCCTGGACCTACACGAAGTTCCCCTACGACGCCAAGGCCGGCAAACTGGTCATGGACTACAAGAACCCGGTGGGCGTCTACAGGACGAACACCCTGGCCAGGATAAATGTGGCCGACAAGATCAGGACCCCGCTGGCCCAGGCCGAGCTCGAAGGCTTCCGGAAGGCCTTCGGAAGGCCTGCCCAGCTGAGCCTGCTGTATCACTACGCCAGGCTGATCGAGCTCCTATACGCGGCCGAGATGGTGCAGCTGCTGCTCAAGGACAAGGATATCACCGGCACGGACACCCGGGCCAAGGTCGACAAGACCAGGGCTGCCCGCGCTGTGGGCGCAGTCGAGGCCCCGAGGGGGACGCTGATCCACGACTATACGACCGACGAGAAGGGCCTGATGACCGACGTGAACCTGATCGTCGGGACGACCCACAACAACGCGGCCATAAACATGTCAGTGCGCCAGACGGCCGACGCCGTCATCAAGAAGGGCATATACGACCAGGGCACTCTGAACATGCTGGAAATGGCCATCCGGGCCTATGACCCGTGCATCAGCTGCGCGACCCACAACCTGGACGGCTCCATCGCGACCGTGGTGCACATCTACGACCACAACGGGAAGCGCAAGAAGACCCTGAAGAACTACTGAGCGACATGAAGGAGGGAGGCCCTCTCCTTCATTGTTCTATTTTTTTATTGATGCAGGATATTTGGGTGTCCCATTCAAAAAGGCCCATCCGGGGGCGAGGCCCGTTCCTTCCGGTATCGATATGCGATGGTCGAGCAGGTCACCACGATCATCATTATTATTACCACCCAGGGGAAGGCCGCCACCGCGGTGTCATAGGTCAGATGGACGGGCGGTCTCGTGACGGCCCTCGGGGTGGCGCTGGCGATATTGGACCTGGGCCCCTCCCCGTTCTTGCTCACTGCCGAGACCTTATAGTAATAGGTCATCCCGTTGTGGACGTCCCTGTCCAAATATTCCGGTTTTAAGGACTTGTTCAGGTAGGTCAGCGATGTCGCATTGAGCCCGCGATATATCCGGTAGTACAATATCGGGGAGGAGCCGTTTGTCGACGGAAGCGTCCAATCGGTCTGCACATACCCGTCGTAGCCTTTGGCCGCGAGATCGAGAGGCGGCCCAGGCCTTCCAGCATACGGTGTCGCGTTCGCGATATTGCTGGCCGGGCCCTCCCCGTTCTTGTTCACAGCCGAGACCTTGTAGAAATATGTGACATTGTTTTGGACGGCCCGGTCTATGTAATCCAGGCTTGACGATTGGTTCAGGTAATTGAGCGAGGTCGCATTGAGCCCGCGATAGATCTTGTAATAGAGTATCGCGGAGGTGCCGGGGTCCGACGGGGCCGTCCAATCGGTCTGCACATACCCGTCGTAGCCATTGGCAAAAAGATCGATAGGTGGACCCGGCGGTCTACCATAGGGTGTCGCGTTCGCGATATTGCTCGAAGGCCCCTCCCCGTCATTGTTCACTGCCGAGACCTTGTAATAATATGTGACCCCGTTCGAGACGTCCTTGTCCAGGTATTCCAGTTTGGAGGATCTATTCAAGTATGTGAGATTGGTCGAATTGAGCCCGCGATAAATATTATAGTATTGTATCGCAGAGGATCCATTGTCCGACGGGACCTTCCAATCGGTCTGCACGGACCCGTCGTAGCCCTTGGCAATGAGATCGATGGGGGGACCGCTCTTCCTACCGTATGGAGTCGCGTTAGCAACATTGCTCATTGGGCCCTCGCCGAATTTGTTCTTCGCCGAGACCTGGTAATAGTACGTCGTCCCTGCGGTCACATGGGTGTCCCGATAGGTCGTGACATTGCCTGTGTCTGCATACAGGCTCAGGGAGGTCGGGGTGTCACCCCTGTAGATAGTATAGCCCAGGATGAGGGTCCCGTTGGTCACCTGCGGAGGGCCCCACGCCAGGTCTATCAGCATCTCCCCACCAGTGGCCTTGAGATCCAATGGTTCTGACGGAGGGTCCCCGGCACTAGGGAGATCGTCTTCGCGGAACACGTAATCGTACGGCTCCTCGCTAGGCTGCCTACCACCGATGGCATAGACGCTGCTCCCTAGGGAGGCCAATGCGGGATCCATGTAACTGGGGTTCACGGTGACGCTTGGCCCTTGGTACCATTGGTCATGTTCCGGGAAATATACCTCGCTCTCCATATCATAGACCACGATGGTGCCTCTGTGGGCTGTGACCGCAAAATCCCTCATCCTTGACCTCATAGGGGAAACTAGTGTCCAATTGTTGGCGACAGGGTCGTATCTCTCGACTGTGGCCGTGACGTTTCCCCAACCCGAGCCTGTATCGCCCCCCAAGGCATAGACATATCCGCCGAGGCCGACCATCTCATGGTCCATCCTACCGACATGCATGGGGGCCACCTTCCACCAAGTGCCGTTAGCGGGATTATAGGCCTGGACGACTGTCAATGCTGTCGTGTTCCCACTGTACCAACCGCCGGACACGTATATGATCCCATCCAGCTCCCCGACGGCAACGTCCAATCTTTGGGAGGGGCCGTGAAATTCAACGTACTTGTCCTCGCCGATGTCGTAGTAGTAGGCACCACCCCAACCGTGAATGGTGTATATCCGGTCCCCAATGATGACGGTCCCGCCGCGATATGGCTGATAGGTGTTCGGGGTGGTCCCCTTCACGGTCCATGAATCGGTCACCTTGTCGAAGGTCTGGAGGTACTTGCCTAGCATGTATATCGTGCCCTGATAGGCCACCGCATTTCCTGTATCGGCGTTGGTCAGAGGGGTATCGGCCACCCACGAGCCGGCCGCTGCGGCGTTCTGGGGGATGAACGTTATAAGGATGGTCTGGACCAAAAAGACCAGGACCACAATGCTGGCCGATGTGCCGGTCCATCTCCTTCCTTTGTATATCATATCGACCATGGCTCGATGCCTCTTGATAGGATTCCCTTGACCATTTAAATATTCTCTATTGCAGATTTCTGTTGTTGGATTGTGAAAAAGGCCGTCTTCCCCGGATAACATTAATATCTCTTGAGTTTGTTCGGTAAATCGACCATTCGTCGGGGAGGCCTCTGATATGCATAAGGTGGTGGACCTAGAGCTCGGCGTCGATATCCTGGCCGCCAATAAGAGGATCGCAGAGGAGAACGCAAGGCTCCTCGACAAGAACGGGATCAGGTCTTTCGACTTCGTAGGCTCCATCGGTTCCGGCAAGACCCTAATAATCGAGGCCATCATCGAGGAGCTCAAGAAACGGCCGAAGGGCGGCCCGAAGGTGGCATGCATAGCCGGCGACGTGGCCGGGGACGATGACTACCGCCGGTTCAAGAAGCACAAGGTCATAGCCGAGAACCTTAACACGGACAAGGAATGCCACCTGGATGCGCACCTGGTGTCCCATGCGCTCGAACACCTCGAGCTCAAGAAGATAGATGTCCTTTTTATCGAGAATGTGGGAAATCTTGTCTGCCCGACGGACTTCCCCCTCGGGGTCAACAAGCGCGTCCTCGTGATATCTGTTACCGAGGGTGACGACATGGTCCGCAAGCACCCGGTCATCTTTAGGCTCTCGGACATCATCGTCATCAACAAGGTGGACCTCGCAAAGATCATGGAGGTCGACCCCAAGGGCCTTATGAGGGACGCTAAGAAGGTCAGGCCCGACGCGGAGATTTTCCTGACGGACGCAAGACACGGGAAGGGCATCAAGGATCTCATGAAGGCCATGGGCCTCTGAGACGAGGGGGACATGTCCGAGAAGAGGATCCTAATCTATGGTGTGGTCCAGGGCGTGGGCTTCAGGCCAACGGTCTATAGGATCGCCAGGGCCCTCGGGCTCAAGGGCTATGTCCGGAACAATGGTTCCAACGTTGAGGTCGTCATCGACAGGGACGATAAACTCTTCATAGAGACGCTCAAGAAGGAGCTGCCCCCACTGGCGAGGCTCGACCGCATCGAGGTCATCGACCTAAAAAAGAGCCTGGCCACCAGGGAGTTCGTCATCAAGGAGAGTAAAGAAGGTAGGCGGGACGCCCCGATACCGCCGGACACCGCCATGTGCGATGATTGCCTTAGGGAGATGCTCGACCCGTCGGACCGAAGGCATATGTATCCCTTCACGAATTGTACGAACTGCGGCGCCCGGTTCTCGGTCATCGTTGACATGCCTTACGACCGGCCGAACACATCCATGAAGGAGTTCAAGCTGTGCAAGGACTGCCTTGCCGAATACAAGGACCCGGCCAACAGGCGCTTCCACGCCCAGACCATCTCGTGCTGGAAGGAGGGCCTCGCCTATTCCCTGTATGACAAGAAGGGCAAGGAAATCAAATGTGACGACCCCATCAAGGAGTTCGCCCGGAGGACCGACGACGGGGCCATCGGCATTGTTAAGGGCTGGGGCGGGATGCACATCACTTCCAATCTCGATAGGATACCGGCTATGAGAGAATGGTACAAGCGTCCCTCGAAGCCCTTTGCCATCATGGTCCGGGATGTTGAAGTCGCTCGGAGGTTCGCGGTCCTTGACGAGTTCTCGGAACGGCTCCTGACCAGCCCAGCCAGGCCGATTACCATCGTCCCGAGGCGCGAGGATGTCCCCGGCCTCGACGCAGTTTCACCCGGCCTCGGCAACATTGGCATTTATCTCCCGTACGGAGGGGCCCATCACCTGCTCTTCGAGCACCTCACGGCCGACGCGCTCGTCATGACATCGGCGAACCCCGCTGGGGAGCCCATGATAATCGACAACAAGGAGGCCTTCGGGCTCGGCCTCGATATGTACCTCCTTCACAACCGGAAAATCATCAACCGGGTCGACGACAGCGTCCTAATTCCATTCGAGGGCCGTAGGTTCTTCATACGCAAGTCCCGCGGCTTCACGCCGTTGTACCTGCCGGTCCGCTATAAGCAGATCGTTCTGTCCGTCGGGCCTGAGCGCAACGTCAACGCCTCGATATCCAAGGCCGGCCGAATCTACACCAGCCAGTACATCGGTCATTCCTACAAATACAATGTGATGGAGTTCTTAGAGCACGGGACCCGCTATCTGATGCGGCTCCTTGGCATTAAGAAACTGGACGCCGTCGCCATGGACATGCACCCGCAGTACCCGACGAGGGCCTTCGCTAAGCGGATGGCGGAAGAATTCCATGCCCCTCAATACGAGGTCCAGCATCACTTCGCCCATTCGACCTCGCTAATGCTCGACAACGGCATCGAGAAAAGCATCGCGTGCATTTCCGTCGACGGGACAGGCTACGGCCCGGACGGCACCATCTGGGGTGGCGAGGTCCTGGTCAACGATTTCGTTAACATGGACCGAGTCGGGACTCTGCAGGCCATCCCGTTGCTCGGGGGCGATGCTGCCATCAAGGACCCGCGCAGGATCGTCTTCGCCATACGGGAATGGCTCAACCTCGGGAACGAGCTGTATCCCGACCATGAGGCTGCGGTCCTTAGGAAGATGATGAATAGTGCCGTCATGACCTCCAGCCTCGGGCGAGTCCTCGATGCCCTGTCCTGTTGGCTCGGCATCGGGTGCGTCCGCAGCTATGACGGCGAACCCGCCATGAGGCTCGAGACATACCTCTCACAAGGAAAGCCCAGCCTCGAGAGCAAGTTCAACTTCGACATCCAGGGCACTGACCCCGCGGTCATACAGACCTTGCCCATGTTCAAGAAGCTCGACAGCTTGTTGTGCCTGCATGGCCAGCACAAAGCGGACCTGGCCCTCTCTTTCGTGTCTGCGCTCATGAAGGCCATTGTCGACATCGCCGCCCAGGGTGCAAAGGACGCGGGAACAAAATACATCGGCCTCACAGGAGGGGTCTCCTACAACCTGCCAATTGTGAGAATCGTCAGTGAAGAGGTCAAGAAAAAAGGTCTTACACTCCTGCTACACGACCAGGTCCCCAACGGTGATGGGGGCATATCCATCGGACAAAATGTCAATGTCGGGGAGCGGATCTTTGATGAGCGGTAAGGTGAATCTCAGGATGAAGAAGGAACTGGTGGCCCCGTGCGGTATAAACTGCGCCCTCTGCGGACGGTATCTTGCCGGGAAGTACGATGTTTGGAGCAAGGGCATCAAGATACCATATTGTGAGGGCTGCAGGCCGAGGAATTGGGCCTGTGCGACCCTGAAGAAGAGGTGTTCATTGATCATGAATGGCGAGATCCAGTTCTGTTACGAATGCGACAGGTTCCCGTGCTCCAATTTGGAACGGCTCGACAGGAGCTATTCCAAGTTCTTCGGAATCAGCTTGATAGATAATCTGAAGAGCATCAAGAAGGACGGCATGGCCAGCTTCCTGAGGGCACAGCGCAAGGGTTCCAAATGCCCCAGGTGCGGTGGGGTCATCTGCGTCCACAACAAGAAATGCTTTAATTGTGATATAGCTAGGATGAAAAAAAAGGGTGAGATTGGGAGGAAACAGGCGGCCAAGAAACGTTAGCGCCCGACAGCCCTCGACCACAACCGTTATTAGGAATAACTCGTTAAGTTGGTCCATATGTGCCTAGCAGTCCCCGCATTGGTCCTCGAGAAGGAAGGCAACATCGGCAAGGTCGACTTCGGCGGCTCGCTCCGCGAGGTGGACCTCTCCCTCGTCGATGCAAAGGTGGGTGATTATGTGATAGTCCATGCCGGCTTCGCCATCCAGCGCCTGGACGCCGAGGAGGCCAGGAGCACACTGCAACTTTTCAAAGAGATACTGGAAGAGGGCCAGAAGGTCAACCCCAGGGCCCGAGGCAAGGGGAAAGGCTGAGGGGTCCGCCGATGCACGAGATGAGCGTTGCCACGGCCCTAGTCGAGACCGTAATGGAAAGCCTCCAGGGTATGAAGGCCACCAAGGTCGAGGAGGTCATTTTCGAGGTGGGCGAGCTCGCATTCATATCAGATAGGCAGCTCAGGTTCAGCTTCGACCTCCTGAAGAAGGATATTCCGGTCCTCAAGGACACCAAGCTCAGACTGCACAAGATCAAGGCCAAGGTCAAGTGCACAAAATGTGACTTCGAGGGAGGCCTCGACGAGGTCAGCGAGTCTAAGAAGGCCGAGGCCCACCGCATCGCGATCACATTCGAGTGCCCCAAATGCGGCGGTACCCTGAACATCGTTCTCGGCAGGGACATGGTCGTCAAGCGTATCGCCGTCGAGGTCGCGGACGACAAAGGGGGGAAGAACTAGATGGTCAAACAAAGGTCCCCGAACATGGACGCCTTCAGGCTTCGGGACGAGGCACTGGCGAAGGACATCCTCGAGAGGATCAAGGCATTCAAACTCAAGGTAAGGTTAATGCATGTCTGCGGGACCCACCAGGATACCCTCGTGAAGTACGGCCTCGAGGGCCTCCTGCTCAAGGCAGGGGTCGAGATACGTCAAGGTCCGGGCTGCCCTGTGTGCGTCACGACCCAGCGGGAGATCGAGGAGGCGCTCCTGCTGGCCCGCAAAGGAAGGACCGTAGCCGTCTTCGGCGACATGGCCCGGGTCCGGGGCAAAGAGGGCAGCCTCGACGACATGAGGGCCAAAGGTCACAAGGTCAAGGTCGTCTACGGAATAGGCGACGCGGTCAAGATGGCGAGGGAGGACCCGAACCATGATGTGGTCTTCATGGGGATAGGCTTCGAGACCACCACGCCCAGTGCGGCCTCGGTGTTACTCCAGGACCCGCCTAGTAACTTCACTGTCCTCACATGCAACAGGACGGTCCCGCCGGCCCTCAAGGCCCTGGTCGAGATGGGCGAGGTCCGCCTCGACGGTCTTATCGAGCCCGGCCATGTGAGCACCATCATCGGAACGAGGCCCTACGAGTTCCTCTCCAAGCGCTACAAGGTCCCTCAGGTGGTGGCGGGCTTCGAACCCCTCGACCTTCTGATGGCCATCTTCATGCTCGCCCGCCAGATCAAGAACGGCGAGGCCAAGGTGGAGAACGAATACTCCCGAACCGTAAGGCCCGAGGGGAACCCAAAGGCCGTCGCCATGATGGAGGAGGTATTCGAACCCTGCGACGTGCCCTGGCGCGGTTTCCCGATCATACCAGGGAGCGGTCTCAGGATCAGGAGCAGGTTCTCGGTCCATGAGGCGCGGCTCGTGCACGAGGATGCCCTGAAGGCATTGGAAGGCGTCGAGTTCCCGGAGCCCAAGGGCTGCAAGTGCTCTGAGGTCCTCCGGGGGCTCATCACATCGGACGAGTGTCCGCTCTTCGGCAAGGCCTGCACCCCCCGCAACCCCGTTGGACCATGCATGGTCAGCGTCGAGGGGAGCTGCAATATCCTTTTCAAATATGGTAAGCCACAATCCTAAATAACGGGGAATCGATTTCCGACCGAAATCCGATGGGGACGGGAACATGTCGGTCTACTTCACGAAATGGGACCCGAGCGCACAGATGCTAAAGAGATGCAAGAAGCTATACGAGGCCGCAGGCACCTTCGACGTCGTCGAGAAGGATGACCTCGTGGCCATCAAGCTCCACGTTGGCGAGTACGGTAATCCGAACCATGTGAACTCGGTCTTCGTGAAGGAGATCGTGGACGAGGTCCTGGCCCGCGGCGGCAAGCCCTTCCTGACGGACTCGAACACCCTCTACAAGGTCAGGAGGCACAACGCGGTCGACCACATCAACACGGCCATCGCCCATGGTTTCGCGGGCATAGCGCCTTTCGTCGTCGCCGACGGCCTCAAGGGAGAGAACGGCAGGGTCATCAAGACCAAGGGCGTCCTGGACGAGGTGGAGGTCGCCGGGGTCATAGCCGAGGCCGACGCCATGATCGTCGTCACTCACGCCAAGGGCCACATGGCCGCCGGTGTGGGCGCCGCTATAAAGAACCTCGGCATGGGCTGCGCCACCCGCAACGGTAAGAGGGCCCAGCACAGGTCCGTGGGCCTCACGGTCAAGTCCGAGCTCTGCGAGGGCTGCGGCGCCTGTGTCGAGGCCTGCTTTATGGACGCGGCCTCGCTGGTCGATAACAAGGTTCACATTGACGAGAACAAGTGCATGTGCTGCGGCAGCTGCGCCGAGAAATGCAAGAGCGGGACGCTCACGGGCGGCAACTGGGACAACTTGAACAGGGCCCTGGCCTCGACGGCATATGCCGTGCTGTCGACATTCAAGCCCGGCAAGGTCTCCTACGTGACCTTCGCAACGAACATATCCGAGATGTGTGACTGCGCCTCGAACCCGGGACCCATCATGCACCCGGACGTCGGTGTCTTCGCATCGAATTCCCCGGTCTCCATAGATGCGGCCGTAATGAGAATCATAGGCAAGGTCCTCGGGGACCACCATGGGCTTGACCCATGGCTCCAGCCGAAGGAGCTGAAGGTCTTCGGAATAAAAGGTGACCTGGACCCAAAGATAAATGAGATATAGTTCTTGCCGGGAGGGTCTCATGCATCAATCAAGAACCCGAACAATAGACGACGAAATACATTTTTGCTACATATGTGCCGAAAAATGTCCGTTCTGTACCCACGATTAAGGTATAACTTTTTATTCCGGCATACGATTGCATCTTGGGTATCTTTATGCCGATGAATAAAGAGGGCATGTTCAAGGGACTGAGGGAACTTCTCGGGGACCGATTCCGGACCGACCTTGCGAGCCGGTACTGCTATGCCACCGACTCGAGCATATACCGGGCCTTGCCCGACGCGGTCGTCGTTCCGCTCAACACGGAGGAAGTAGCGAAAATCGTGAAGCTCGCCAACGAGCACAAGGTACCTCTTGTACCGCGTGGTGCCGGTACGGGGCTCTGCGGGGCCGCCGTGGCTATCCACGGCGGGGTCATCGTCGATACCCAGAGGATGAACAAGATCAAGGAGATCCATCCCGAGAGCCTCTATTGCGTCGTCGAACCTGGCGTCATTTACGACGAGCTCAACCTGGCCCTGAAGCCTCACGGTTACGTCTTCCCGACCGCCCCCGGCAGCGGGGAGGCCTGCGTCATAGGCGGGATGGTGGCCCTGAACGCTTCCGGCATGCGTGCCATCAAGTACGGGGCGACGAGGGACTATGTACTGGGCCTGGAGGTGGTCCTGCCGACGGGCGAGGTCCTGAGGTGCGGGACACGCACGCTCAAGAACAGCAGCGGCTACCAGCTGGAGAAGCTCTTCGTCGGCAGCGAGGGGACCTTGGGCATCATCACCGAGGTGATCCTGAAGATCGTCCAGCTGCCGAAGAACAAAGCGGCCGTCCTGGCGACCTTCGACACCGTCGAGAAGGCCGGCCAGACGGTCACCAATATCATCGGCAAGCCTGTGATCCCATCATCAATGGAGCTCATGGACAGGACGTCCATAGAGGCGGCCAACAAGGGTGCCGACGCAGGCTTCCCGGATGTGGCCGCCCTGCTCATCATCGAATGTGACGGCCCCATCGAGGAGGTCAGGAGGGAGATCGAGAAGGTGATCCAGGTCTGCAAGGCCAACGGGGCCCTCGAGGTCACGCCGACGGAGGACCTGAAGACGCAGGAGAAATGGTCTACGGGAAGGCAGTCCGTCCTGCCCGCCCTGGGCCGGCTCAAGCCTGAGCTCAAAATCGTCTCCTTGGCCGACGACATGGCCATACCCATCTCGAACATCGCAAAGGCGGTCATGGCATTCCAGGAGATATCCAAGAGGAACAACATCATCGTTGCCACCTACGGGCATGCCAGCGACGGCAACCTGCACACCAAGCTCCTCATAGACCCAGAGAATGTGAACGACTGGAAGAGGGCCGAGCAGACCGTCAAGGAGATCTACGATGCGGTCCTCGGGCTCCAAGGGACGGTCACCGGTGAGCACGGCGTCGGCATCTCGAAGGCCCCGTACTTCAAGGTGGAAAGGGCATCGGCACTGGCGACCATGAAGGCCATCAAGATGGCCTTGGACCCGAACAATATAATGAACCCGGGTAAGATGTTCGACTGGGACAAGAAAGGAATCATGGCGCCCCTCAGGTATCCCGCGGAGGTGAAGTAAATGGCCGGCAAGGGCGAGAAGAAGGGCCACAAGGCCAAGCCGTTGAAGGACTACTGGGGCGACACGATGGTCTGCACATACTGCGGCTTCTGCAAGTCGGTCTGCCCCACCTTCCGGATCACGAGGGACGATACGAGGGCTCCCAGGAGCAAGGTCATTATCAGTTTCGGCATCCTGAGCGGCGAGGTCGTTCCCGACGAGAGCATTCGGGACGCGCTCTACATGTGCACCACATGCATGGACTGCACAAGGAGATGCCCCTCCAAGGTCAAGTCCTATGAGATCGTCATGGCTGCCAGGCGGGTCCTGGCCGAGAAAGGTCTCATCCCCACGGCATCTATGGTCGCCATAGAGAACATCGCTAAGGCCCAGAACCCCATGGGGGAGCCGAAGGAGAAAAGGACGGACTTCGTCCCTGAGGAGGCCATGGCCCGGGTCGGGAAGGGCGCCGGGGTCCTAGTTTACGTTGGCTGCGTCACATCCTTCTCGGACATGAAGATGGTCAAGAACCTCTTCGACATCATGGAGAAGGCGAAGGTGGATTACACATACCTGGGTAAGGACGAACCCTGTTGCGGGATGATGAACTACCTGGTGGGCCTGAGTGTTGAGCCCTTTGCGAGCGGCATGAAAGGAAAGCTCGATGGCCTCAAACCGAGGCCCACGACGGTCGTGACGCCATGCCCGGGATGTTTCCGGTCCCTTACGCAGAACTATGCGGAATACCTGGACCTCGGGGTGACCGTCAAGCACACGCTACAGTTCATGCTGGAGCTTTTCGAGAAGGGTAAATTGAAGGTGTCGAAAAAGCTCGAGGGGAAGGTCTTCTACCATGACCCCTGCGATCTTGGCAGGCACACGGGCATTTATGACGAGCCAAGGAAGCTGCTGTCATTCTTCGCCGAGGTCAACGAGTTCCCCCACAAGCGGGACCAGGCCCATTGCTGCGGCGGTGGTGGCGGTCTTCAGGCCGCGAACTTCGAGCTGTCAGGGGCCATCGCGAAGGATAGGTTGAAGGAGGCCGTCACCAAGGGGGCCGACATCGTGGTATCGGCGTGCCCTGGCTGCAAGGCCAACTTCTCGCAGGTGCTCGCGGAGCTGAAGAAGGAGACCGGAAAGCCGTTGAAGGTCATGGACCTCACGGACATCGTGGCGAAGTACACGACCGGGGCGGATTGAGGGGCCAATATCCAGAATATCATAACCCCCGGTCAAATCAAACAAATATGGTACCAACCATTTTATATCCTGTACCAACTCTAATATCTGGTGGTCTTCCGATGTATCCGCGAAGGGCCCTTTTCATATTCCTCTTGTTGGCCCTGTCCACGGTTCCTTCACAGGCCATCCTCGCCTCGGGGGCAGGGCATGACCAGGGGGCTATGGCGGAGGAACCGACAGCCATTCCGTCAAAGCCCTCCGGCTGGGGCCCGTACATGATCGGCAACGTCGATGTCCAGATACACAGGCACGACACCGTCGATGTCGCCGCGAGGATATATTATCCGGGTGTGACCTGGACCGAGAACGCCACTCCCATCCAGACGGGGGCGCCCTGGCCCACCATAGTCTTCATAGCCGGCGGGTACGGGACGTACCAATATTGCAATGGCATCACTGGCATGATGGCATCCCACGGGTTCGTCGTCGTCAACGTGGAGCTCGGGAACTCATATGGAGGGACCCTCAGGGACCCTTACGCGATGGCCAACGAGACCAGCGATGTCCTCAACTATCTCGTGGCCCAGAATTCTAATGTATCGTTCATCCTTGATCAGATCATGGACACGAACAAGTTCGGCGTCTCGGGCCATTCCTGGGGCGGGGCGGCCTCGGGCCTCGCGGCCACGACAATATACGGCGACAAGAGGTTCAAGGCCGCGGCGCCGATCTCCTCGACGCCGATCACGTCCCCCACGGACTACAGCAAGGACATACACATACCGCTCCAGCTCATGGCAGGGAACGTGGGCGATAACAACCTGCAATCGCTGTTCGATGCCGGGAACCCCCCGACGACCTCCATCGTGGTCCACGGGGCCGATCACGGAGGTGTCCTGGCCTATGCCGAGTGGCCGGTGGCCTTCTTCAAGTACTGGCTGTCCGGCGAGAAGGACTATGATCATTGGGTCTACACCGACGGCATCAGGAACGACGCGAACATCACGTTCAAATCCAAGCTCTACAATGCTTGGGGCTCCGTATCGGCCTCGGAGATACCCGAGGACAGCGCCGTAACATTCAAGGCCGGGACCGTCGGAAGGACCTTCGGTACCGTGACCTATAAATGGGACCTCGACGGGAATGGGTTCTATGACTGGAGCTCGAACACGACCAATGTGACGCAGATGACCTATACGAAGGCGGCCCAGATGCAATTGCAGCTGAGGGCCCAGGACAGGTACGAGACCAAGGACCTGAGATTTTGGCTCAATGTGACCAACCTCCCGCCCGTAGCAGCCTTCTCCATTGACGGCGATATCGTCAAGATAACAAAGGCCGTCGAGGACCAGGTCCTGAGGTTCGATGCTGGCCCATCGAACGATACACCGACGGACCGGCCGACACTGGAGTTCAAATGGGACCTAGGGGACGGGACCGTGCTCGCCTATCCCGCTGTCCATGCGGTAGACCACTCCTATCCAAAGGCCGGGACTTATATGGTCAATCTCTGGGCCAGGGACAACGACACGGCCGAGAACCTGACCATTAACAAAGTCGTGGTTTCAAATGTGCCCCCGACCGTCAAGGCCTCTCCGAATATCGTTAGTGTCGAGGACATGCCCGTGGATCTTGGCGGGGTTGGGAACGATACCCCCTCGGACCTCGCGGCGGGCCTTTCCTACCGTTGGGACTTCGGTGAAGGGAACGACACGGATTGGTCCGCAGCGCCCACGGCGACCTATAAATACAAGTTCTCAGGAAGGTACGCCGCCACCATCTTCGTCAAGGACATCGACGGTGCCACCTCCAACGATACAGAGGTCGTTCAGGTCCGGAACCTTCCACCCGGGGCGGCGATAACGAGCCCGTCGGATGGGGATGTCTTCCAGAAGGACGAGGAGGTCTCGTTTATCGGGAACTTCGATGATACGCCCTCGGACATTCCCGAGCTGAGGACCATGTGGGACCTGGGTGACGGCACGGTCGTGCCTTGGGGTAGCCAGGTCCAGGTTACGCATATCTATACGAAAAGCGGGACCTACAACATCTCCTTCTCAGTGAAGGACCTAGACGGGAACGTCACGACCGCGACCATCACGGTCTTTATCCAGAACGCCCCTCCGAAGGCCACGATCATCGAGCCCGAGAAGGACCTGACGGTCCTTGAGGACACGAAGGTAAATCTCAAGGCGGTGGGAACCGATACGGCCTCGGACCAGAACGGCCTCGTGGCCCTGTGGACCGTGGACGGGACCAACTTCATGGGATTCCAAAAGGACATTACTTTCACGACGAGTGGCGTGCACGAGGTCCTTCTGACCATCAAGGACCCCGAGGGCGCCACCGGAACGGCATCGCTGAACATCACCGTCCGGAACGTGGTCCCGAAGTTGGACGCCTCGGTCACCCATGCATCAGTCTTCACAGACGAGCCCATCAATTTCACGGTTATGGGCAATGATACATCATCGGACCAGCTGCTATTGGACTATTCATGGGATTTCGGAGACGGCAGTCCCATCTATCACGGCACCGAGGGCACACACACCTACAACAATTCGGGCACGTACTCGGTCACCCTCGAGGTCAAGGACGACGAGGGAGCCACGGTAACGAAGAAGTTCACGGTCCAAGTCGCCGAGCATCAAAAACCGAAGCCACACGATGACGGTAGCGGAGCAGTACCCGTTTGGGCCCTAGGGGCCGCGGGGGCCGGCATTGTCACGGCACTGGCCATCGCCGCCCTATTGTTGGTGAAGAGGCGGAAGGGCCGGGCCCAGGAGGAGAAGGACGAGGGCCCGGAGGATGAAGAACGGTAGCTAGGGCTAGTCAAGCCTGTTCGAACCATCCTTCTCGCTCCTAGTTCCCCCCACATACAGTTATTAATAACATCATCAATTCTCGTATCGATTTCCATGAAACGCCTACTCGTGCCCATGATTGTGCTGCTCCTCTGCCTCTCTATGCTGCCCACGCCCACCATGGGGTTGAGGTACGGCAAGACCACGAGCCTTGCTAATGTGGACGCTTCCTTCTGGGGAGGTACAGATTCGGACGGGAGCGGGGCTGCGGTCGCCATCGTCGGGGACGTCAACGGCGACGGCTTCGACGACTTCGCAGTAGGTGCCCCGGGGGTCAAAGTGGGCTTGAACTCTGGTGCTGGTAAGATTTACCTCTTCTTTGGAAAGGCTACGGGTTGGACCAAGGATGCGACCATCGAGAATGCGGACGCCACATTCCTCGGTGAGCAGGCAGGAGCGATCGCAGGCTCCACGCTTGCCCCTACCGGGGATGTCAATGGCGACGGATACGATGACTTCCTCATCGGGGCCTGGGCCTACGACACAAACGCCGATGCGACCCATGAGGGCAAGGTCTACCTGATACTTGGAAAGGCGACCGGCTGGACCAGAGACACCTCGCTCACAAGCGCGGACGCATCCTGGGTGGGCTACAATGGACACGAATACGCCGGGGCCTCCATAGCAGGCACGGGCGATGTGAACGGGGATGGCTACGACGACATAGTGATCGGCGCCCCTTGGTGGAGCATCGGGGATGGCAAAGCCCATGTCATATTCGGCAGGCCGGGCGGCTGGGCGAACAACGTCCTCCTCAACAATTCCGATGTCACCATCTGGGGCACGGGCAACATAACCCTGGGCCAGTCGGTCTCGGACGCCGGGGACTACAACGACGACGGCTACGATGATATCGTCGTCGGTGCACCGATGTGGCCGCCGGATTCGCCTGGGAACCCGAGCACGGGGCGTGTCTACATATATATGGGCAAGGCCACCGGCTGGAAGAAGAACCTGACCACAAACGATGCGAATCACATCGTAGAGGGCGCAGATACCAACGATAAGATCGGGGCCACCAACGCAGGGCTCGGGGACGTCAATGGCGACGGCATCGATGACCTCCTGATTGGCGGGCCGGACAGCGACACGAACGACCCCGCCAGGGGCCTTGTCTGGCTCACCCTAGGGGCCCGCTCGGGCTGGAACCCGCAATTCATAACAACGGCCTACTACTCGTCCAAGAACTACGAGTACCTTGGCGCCGGGCTGTCCACGGCTGGGGACGTCAACGGTGACGGCCTTGCCGATTTCATCATTGGCGCCAGGAACTACGGGATCGGAACGACCAGCGGCGGCGAGGCCCACCTGGTCCTTGGGGACCACACCTGGGCGAGCACGGGCACCACACCAACGAATGCGACGTTCCTCGGAGAGGTCAACGCCGACCGGGTGGCCCCGGTCTCCGGCGGAGGGGACATCAACGGCGACGGCTACGATGACCTTATCATAGGGGCCCCGGCCAACGACGAGGGCCCGGGCAACGACGCCGGCCAGACCTATCTCGTCTTCCCGGACACGAACTTGCCACCGTCGACCACAACCTCCGTCAAGCTCTATTCCGACAGCGCCTTCAAGACGCAAACGAACATCCGCGGCATGAACGAGACCGTGTACGTCGAGCTCGTCGGGACAGATGGGAACGCTACCCGGCGTGATATAGCTCTCGTCCGGGTCTCGAGCGAGACCACCAACCCCGTCGGCCTCAACCTGCGCCTGATGGAGACCGGCCTGAACACTGGCAAATACCGCGGTAACTTCACGATCCGGCCCTGGAGCGACAAGGACCACCGGTGCATCAACGCCACCCCCTGGGAGAACATAACGGTGAAATCGGTAACGGACTCGACGAAGAACGCTATCGTGGTCCTACGGGGGACCTTGGAGCTCTTCGCTTCGGGCCCCTTGGACAAGGCCCAGGAGGACATGGAATACTCGGTGGCCTTCTCGACATTGAAGGCCCCGTCGGTCCTTTGGGGTTACAACGTTACCCCGGCCGCGGACTGGCTCACCTGGTCCCTGGGCAACCACACCCTCAACGGGACCCCGAACAACGCTCACGTGGCCATCGACTATACCGTCAAGGTCAATGCGACCTGCTTCGACGTGGTCGCAGGGACGACCTTCCATCTGTTGGTCAACAACACGCCTCCCACCCTAGGCCCAACGACGCTGCCGGTCGCCACCCAAGGCGTGCCCTATCTCGTGGACTTCCAGAGCGATGACGAGGGCCAGGGGCAGACGAAGTGGTCCCTTACGACAACTATCCTTTGGGCCCAGTTCAACACGACGACCGGTGTGTTGAACGGCACGCCTGGTTACAATGACATCGGGACCCGCAACATCACAGTCAAGGTCGATGACCACCACGGCGCGGTGAACTCGACGACGCTCAAGCTCGTCGTCCTGAACGTCAACGATAGGCCGAACATGACCAATCTCGATGTGAAGAGGGCCTACGAGGAGCAGCTGTATTCCGTGAAATACAATGCTACCGACAATGACCTGGCATACGGCGACAACCTGAAATGGACAATGAGGACCAACGCCGGACCCTGGCTGACCTTCAAGTCGGAGCTGAGTAACCTCTCTGCTGTCCTCGAGGGCACACCCGGTAACAACGATACCGGGGTCTTCTGGGTGAACGTCACCGTCACGGACATGGCCAAGGGCATGGACAGCCACAACTTCACATTGACCGTCGTCAACATAAACGACCCGCCAAGGATAACGAGCTTGCCCGTGACGAAGGCCTACATCAACCACAGCTGGAGTTACCAGGTCGTTGCCACGGACGATGACGACAAGACCCTGTCGTATTCATTGAACGAGCTCCCGCTCGGCATGGTCATTGGCAAATCCGATGGCCTCGTCAAATGGACGCCCGTGCTAGGCCAGGTTGGCTCGAGCCAGGTCGTCGTGAACGTCAGCGACGGGAGGGCCCATGTCCTTCAGACCTTCACAGTCACAGTGAAGGCGAACCGCGCACCCGCGATCCTGTCGAACCCGCCAGCCGATGCCATCGTGGGGGCCAGGTACGAGTACACCCCGGTCCTCCAGGACCTAGACCAGGACCCGATGACCATGAAGCTCGACGTCTTCCCGGCCGGGATGTACATCAATGCCACCGGGGGCAAGTTGGAGTGGCTCCCGGCGGCCGCCCAGGTGGGGGACCAGAAGGTCACACTGAACGTCACCGATGGCATAGACTTCACGCTGCAGACATTCTCTGTGAAGGTCCTCCTGACAAGGAACCACCCGCCGATAATCCCGGACACTCCCTCCCCCTCGTCCGCGGCCAAGGTGGGCCAGAAGTACTTTTTCAGGGTCCAGGCGTCGGACGAGGATGCGGCAGACGTCGTGACCTATTCCTTGGACAAGGCCCCGCCGGGCATGACGATTGACCATCAGAGCGGGATTATCACATGGACCCCGGCCAAGGGCGATGTAGGCACGCACAACATCTCGGTGTCGGCGGCCGACGGCAAGGGCGGGCTGGACATCCTCAACTGGACGATAACCGTCCAGAAGGCCCCGGCACCGAAGAAGGACCTCCTCGGGACGATGCTCCCGTTCATCCTACTGGGAGTCATCGCGGCGGTTGCATGCGGCGTCGTCGGCTACGTCCTCGTCAAGAGACGGGCGGCGGCCAGGTCCACCATCTCCGCCATTGACGACATCTTCATCATATACAAGGACGGGCGGCTCATAACCCATCATACGAGACAGCTCAGGCCCGACGTGGACGACCAGGTCCTCGGAGGCATGCTGACCGCGGTCCAGTCATTCATGAAGGACTCCTTCACGGACGGCGAGGAACGGAATGTCAAGGAGATCTCCTACGGTGAGAAAAAGATCCTCATCGAGCACGGGAGCTACATATTCCTCGCGACCGTCATACGGGGCCACGGGACCAGCGAGTTGCACGAGAGCATGAAGAACGCTGTCGAGAACATCGAGCGGGAGTACGGGGAAGTGCTCAAGGACTGGATCGGGGAGACATCCGTCCTGAAGGACGCGAAGAAATGGCTGAAGGCCCTGATAGAGGAGGATTAGGGGCCAGCTATCACTTCTGTGTCATGAAAAAACCCGTACAGAATAAATGAAAAAGAGAAGGATTCGGAAGCGGGCGGTTTCCGTCGATACCCTCTACCGAATCCTTGGATCTATGTCTATTTTTTCTCCTTCAATTTCTTCTCGAGGTTCTTCTTTATGGCCGCGATGAACTCCTCGGTCATGACGATCTTGTTGCTCTTGCTCGGGTTCGCCCACTGTTCGAGGTCCTTCGTCATGATGCCGCTCTCGATGGTCTCGATGCTGGCCGCATCCAGCTTGTCGGCGAAGTCCACGACATCTGGGGTATTGTCTAGCTCGCCCCTCTTCCGGATGCCGCCGGTCCAGGCAAAGACGAGGGCCATCGGGTTCGTCGAGGTCTTCTCGCCCTTCTGGTGCTTGTAGTAGTGTTTCTGGACGGTCCCATGGGCCGCCTCGAACTCGAAGAAGCCGTTCGGCGACACTAGGGCCGAGGTCATCATGGCCAGGCTGCCGAAGGCAGAGCCCAACATGTCGGACATGACGTCCCCGTCGTAGTTCTTGATGGACCACAGCATGCCGCCCTGGCCCTTTATGATCCTCGCGACCGCGTCGTCGATGAGGGTGTAGAAGTACTCCAGCTTGGCCTCCTCGAACTTCTTCTTGAACTCCCTCTCGTAGGTCTCCTGGAACAGGGCCCTGAAGGTCCCGTCGTAGGTCTTGGAGATGGTGTCCTTGGTCGAGAACCACAGGGGCATCTTCCTATCCAGCGCGAACAGGAACGATGCCCTGGCAAAGCTCTTGATGGACGAGTCCGTGTTGTGGATGCCTTGCAGGATGCCCGCGCCCTTGAAGTCCTGGATGGTCAGCCTGATGGGATCGCCCTTCTCGGGCGTGAAGACGAGCTCGCCCTTGCCCGGCCCCGGCACGCGTATCTCCTGGTTCTTGTAGACGTCGCCGTAGGCGTGCCTGCCGATGTAGATGGGCTTTTTCCAGGTCCTGACGCCGGGCGGGATGTTCTTGCACAGGATGGGGCCTCTGAATATGGTCCCGTCCAGGGCTGCCCTGAGGGTCCCATTGGGGGACTTCCACTCCTGCTTCAGGTTGTACTCCTTGATCCTGTTCTTGTCCGGCGTGATGGTCGCGCACTTGACGCCCACGATGTGCTTCTTGATGGCGTTCGCCGCGTCCATGGTGATCTTGTCGTCGGTCTCGTCCCTCTTCTTGAGGCCTAGGTCGTAGTACTCGATCTTCATGTTCAGGTATGGGAAGAGGAGCTCGTCCTTGACCCACTTCCACATGACCCTGGTCATCTCGTCGCCGTCTATCTCGACAATCGTGTTCTTGACATCGATCTTCTTCTCAGCCATCCCACATCAACTCCTGTGTCCCCATTTACCATTTTGAAAGCAAATCGAAAGAACGGGGGAAGGGCCCTTCGTATGCCCCGCCCCCGAGAACGCTCACCTCTGCTTCTTCTCCTTCTTCTCTTCCTCGACGAAGGATTCCCAGCCGTCCGGCCTCTTCGGCAGGTCGAACAGGATGTCCTCCCATGGGTGCCTGTAGAGCCTGGCTCCCTGCCGCTTCTGGTCCATCACATGGCCCATGATGCCGATGCTCCTGCCCAGGACGAAGAGCCCGTTCAGCATGCCGAGGTCCACCTCGGACTTGATCTGCTCCTTGGTCATACCGAGGCTTGCCATCATATCCAGGCAGCATATGCCTATGCAGCCGTCCACGTTCAGGATGAGGTTGTTCCTCTTGGCCGTGGTGACCTTCTCGACCTCGAGGGCGAAGTCGAGGTATCCGTGGCTCGGGAAGTTCTTGGTCACATAGGCCTTGAGCAGAGAGACCCTCAGGTCCGGGTTGCTCACGGACTTGATCCTGTGGCCTATGCCCTGGATGTTGATGTTCTTCACCTTCATCTCCTCCACGAAGGCCTCCGGGGTCAGACCCCTGTCCTTGGAATCCTGGAACATCACGGCCGCGCCGTCGACGGCTCCTCCGAACCTCGGTCCAATTGTCAGCAGGCCGCTGACCAGTGAGGATATCAGGTCCTTGCCGGCGCAGGCTGCGACGATGGCGTTGTGAGCGCCTGAGACCGCCGGCCCGTGGTCGGCCGTTATCTGCAGGACGATCTCCAGGAATTCCCTGGCCCACCGCGGCAGCATCTTCTTGAACCACAGCAGCCCGATGACGCCGCCTATGCCGATGTCGTGGTCGAACACCTCCGAGAGTCTGAGGCCGGAGTACAGCAACTCCTCGCCGCTCTCGTCCGATATGGTGCATGTGAAGGTCGTCGGCCTCCGGATTAGCCCAGCCTTCAGGGCCTTGGCGTAGTCGTTCGGTATCGGCGGTGGCTTGATGTCCGATGGCGCCTTGGCCTTGCCCTCCTTGACGAGCTTCTGGTAGGTCTCCTTTATCTTCACATCGAAGTCGTTGAAGGAGTCCGGGACGACCGCGCCGGCCTCCTTGAGCGCCTTGTTCTTGGCATCGGATGTCTCTAGTACCGCGTCGGCCCTCGCGCCTGCGTGCCCGAACTGGACCCCGGCGCCGAACTTCGCGCTGCTGGTCCCGATGCACCAGACGACGAGCGGCTTGGTGATCTTCCCGGCCTTAAGGGCCTCGACGACCGCGTACTCGTCCGTTCCGCCGATCTCGCCAAGCATCACTATCATGGTGATGTCCGGGTTCTTCTCGTACCTCATGATGTGGTCTATGAACTTGGTCCCCGGGTAGCGGTCGCCGCCCAAGGCCACCCCCTCGTAGACGCCGTCCGTGTTGATGCCTATCATCATGTTCAGCTCGTTGGACAGGCCACCTGACTTGGACACGTAGGCCACGGAACCGGGTCGGTAGAGCTTTGCGTCGGTGATGTTCAATAGGTCGCCGGCCGTGTTGCCGATCTTGAAGTAACCGGCCCTGAGGCCACCGACGGTGGCTGGCCCTATTATGGTAACGCCCTTCTCCTTGGCCTTGGCGATCAGCATCTTGCTCCGCCTCTCGGGCACGCCCTCAGCAATGAGGGCTATGACCTTGATCTGCGGGAAGTCCAGGGCATCCCAGGTCGATTGGAAGGTGGACCTCATGGAGGCAAAGTTGACCATGACGTCGATATCAGGGTGCCTCTCGAGGGCCTCCTTGAGCGTCGTGTACATCGGTATCATGACCTCCTTCGGTCCCCAGAAGGACTTGTGGCCCTTGGCCTCGCCTGTGGGGTTCACGATGGCCGCTACGCTCGGGTTCTTCCTGCCGCAAATGAAGTCGTAGTCCACCATCCGCTGGATGGCGTTCTGCTGGTAGTTGAATATGACAGCGCGCGTGTTCTCGTCGAATAATACGTAATCCGGCCTCTTCTTCTGCTGGGACATTTTTCCCACCTCCTATTTCTTCTCCTCCATGGCCAGCGCGCTGGCCAGGATCTTGGTCATAGGATAATCGGGCCCGTGGACCTCGATGATGGGGATGCCTTCCTTCGATAGGTCCCTCATCTTCTTCAATCCCTCGGGATAATTGGGTCCTCCCCGGCGGACGAATATCTTCACATTGGCCTTGTTCAGCTTCTCCTTGTACTCCTTCAGGGCCTTGACGATACCGGTGAAGGTCTTGGCCACATCCGTGAAGTTCGCTATCCCGCCGCCGATGATGAGGTACTTGTTCCTGCCCTTCGGGTCCGGTTCCCGGGTCATGAGGTCAAGGACGGTCTTGGCATACTCATAGGTCTCGTCCATCGACGGGTCACCGCTGTACTCACCGTAATTGGCGAGCTCCTTGGCCCAGCCCAGGTCCGCGACCGTGTCCGTGTATATGACGCTGGCCCCGCCACCTGCGACGAGGTCCCATATCCTGCCCTTAGCGTTCAGGATGGTCAGCTTCAAGGATGCCCCTGACTTGCTGTCGAGCTCCTCGACGTACTGCTCCTCCTTTGACAGCTTCCTGCCGAAGGGGGCCGGGAACTGCAGGTCATCACCCCACTTCTTGCCGGCCTCGAAGCTCGCCGTGTCGTCGAGCCTGCACTTGAGGTCCAGAGTGAAGAGCGTATCTCCTTTGACCGCGAAGGGGTTTATCTCGAGGAATGCGTAACCGAGGTCGAGGTAGTACTTGAACAGGCCCTTGATCATCTGGCCGAACCTCTTACGGTCCTCTGTCAGGTCCTGGGGAAGCTTCGACGCGATGTCGAAGTCGTCGATGTAGCCGAGGGTGGGGACCATAATCTGGACGACGGAGGCCCAGTTCTCCTCGATGTCGACACCGCCCTTGGTCGAGAAGTAGATGGTATCCCCGTCGCGCTCGGACTTGATGGCGACATAGTACTCGTGGTCCGCCTTCACGAAGGGCTCGATCACGAAGTGCGTGAGCTCGCCCGTGATGTTGCCCACGGTCACCTCGGAGCCCATCTTCTCCTTCAGCCACTTCTTCGCATCATTCCACTCGGCGTTCAGGAGGATAAGGCCGTGCTTGCCCCTCTTACCCATGATCATGTCGGGCTTCACGACGAGCCTCTCGGTCGTGAGCCACTGGTTGTTCTTGGCCAGCTTGTCCAGGTCCGTGTCAGGGGCCACCTGGGCGACCTTGGTCCCCAGCTGGAAGTCCTTGCCTATGTACTCCTGCCAATGCCTGGCAAGCATGTTCTTCGCGTCGTACTCCCTAATGGGTTTCTGTGCCATTTTCCCACCTCGCTTGTGCTTTTCCCGTCCTCAAATCAAAGTCACTTGTTCCTCGACTTTATGTAGTTCAGCGTGCCACCGGCCAGCACGATGTTTCGGTCCCTGCCGGACATGCTGTGCTTGACCGGGATGTCTTTGCCCTTGGTCTTGTTCTTGATGACTATCTTGCCGCCTGTCTCCAGGGCCTTCTTGAAACCCTCGATGACGATCTCGTCGCCCTGCGCTATGGCATCGTAGTCCGCCGGGTTCTCGAAGATCAGGGGCACGATGCCGAAGTTGATCAGGTTCGCCGTGTGGATCCTCTCGAGGGACTTGGCAAGCACGACCTTGACGCCCAGGTACATCGGGCACATGGCCGCGTGCTCCCTCGAGGAACCCTGGCCGTAGGATTCGCCGGCAACGATGATGTTGGCGAGGCCCTTGCCCTTGTTCTCCTTGGCCCTCTTCGAGAAGGTATTGTCCACGATGTCGAAGACGAAGTCCGAGTACCTCGGGACATTGGACCTGTACTTCATCTTGTCGCCCGCGGGTATGATGTGGTCCGTGGTTATCTTGTCCCCGACCTTGATGGTCACGACGCCTTTGACGGTCTCAGACAGGGGCTCGTTCTTCGGGGGCTCGCCGATGTTCGGCCCGCGGATGATGGTGACCTTGCTCGGGTCCTTGGCCGGCTGCAGTATCATGCTGTCATCAATGAGGAACTTGGCGGGCATCTTGACCCTCGAGTACTTGACGCCCAGCTTTCTCGGGTCCGTGAACTCGCCCGTGACCGTGGCCGCCACCGCCGTCTCGGGGCTCACCAGGTAGCACTGCGCGTCCTTGGTCCCGGACCTGGCCTCGAAGTTCCTGTTGCTCGTCCTGAGGGACACGCCCTTAGACTGCGGCGACTGGCTGTTGCCTATGCAGAAGCCACATGCTGATTCGGCAATCCTACAGCCCGCGCCTATGAGGATCGCTAGGGCCTTGTTCTTGGCGATCATGTTATAGACCTGCCTCGAGCCGGGCGCTATGACGACGCTGACATCGGGATGGATGTGCCCCTTCTTCTTGAGCACGTTGGCAACTATCATCAAATCCCTGTAGGATGAGTTCGTGCACGAGCCGATGCATACCTGGTCCACCTTGGTCCCGGCCATGTCAGAGACCTTTTTGATGTTGCCGGGGCTGTGCGGGTAGGCGGTAAGGGGCTCGACCTTGTTGAGCTCGATGGTGACCTCCCTGTCGTAGACCGCGTCCGGGTCCGCGTCCATGGCCTTCCACTGGCCCCCGCGGCCCTGGGCATCCATGAACTCCTTCGTGACCTCGTCCGATGGGAATATGGAGAACGTGACGCCGGTCTCGGCGCCCATGTTGGTGATGGTGGCCCTCTCAGGCACGGACAGGGTCTTGACGCCTGGCCCCTGGTACTCGAGCACAAGGCCGACGTTGCCCTTGACCGTGAATTTTTCGAGGATTTTCAAGATGACATCCTTGGCGCTGACCCATGGCTTGAGCTTTCCGAGGAGGTTGACCTTGACGACCTTGGGACATGTCAGGTAGAATGGCCCGCCGCCCATGGCCACGGCCACATCGAGCCCGCCAGCGCCTATGGCGACCATGCCGAGGCCGCCGCCCGTCGGGGTGTGGCTGTCAGAGCCCAGCAGGGTCTTCCCCGGCGCCCCGAACCGCTCCAAGTGGGCCTGGTGGCAAATGCCGTTGCCGGCCCGTGAGTACTGGATGCCGTACTTAGCCGCCACCGTCTGCAGGTACCTGTGGTCATCCGCGTTCTCGTAGCCTATCTGGATGGTGTTATGGTCGACATAGCTGACGGACAGTTCGGTCTTGACGCGCGGTATGCCCATGGCCTCGAATTGTAGATAGGCCATGGTCCCAGTAGCGTCCTGGGTCAGGGTCTGGTCAATCTTTATGGATATTTCGGTGCCTGGCTCCCATTTTCCTTCAACTATATGTGCCTCTAGTATCTTCTCTGTCAGAGATTTTCCCATCCACGATCCCCCCGTTTATCGATTCACTGAAATAATCGTGATACTGCATCTCAATCCCTATCTATCCCCGATTCGACGGGATTCATCATCTCGTCTCTCCGCAGTTGCCCTTGTTATAGTGCTCGGTCCTTCTATTAATGGACCCACGGGCATACCATATGGGACACATGGTCCCATCATTTCACCTATCGCCCAAGTTCGTTCAACGGGGTGATAGTTTCCCTCTTTATGTTTCTTTCTCTATTTTTCAAGTTTTTTTTTTTCATTCTTTTAGCTCATGGACGAAACAACCGGTCAGGCTGGCGAAATCCTCGATGGTACTCTCGTCATCGACCTCCATTCCCTTCATGACCTGGCCAGGTCCAAGGTATTTAATCTTGTGCTCTTTCCATTTCTGATTGTTGACAAGACGCAAGCATTTAACGACATGAGTGTACTTGATCGTGGTGACACCTGGTATCTTGGCCATCTTCTCCTCTACGATCTGCATGACGGAATCCGCCGAGTTCGACAACACTGACATGATGATATCATCTTGGCCGAATGAGAAGGAAATGAATGTCTTAAAAATGTTGGACGGGAGTTTATAATCCCGTACTTTGTCATAAACCCGAGCGTAATGCTCCGGTTCGCAGTTCAGGTGTATCTGGAACCGGGAGAGTTTCTCAGGCCTGTTTTTCGGGATAAGATAGTATTCCGTTTTCATTAACGTCAGGGTCTCGGTCTGGCGGACGTCCGGGATCTTTTCCATGACATTCATGTAGAAGTCCTCGATCTTGCCAAGGTCTTTGAGCTCGAAGATCACACTCACATAGTTGTTGCCCGACAGCTGGGTCGCATACAGGGCAGTGTAATTTTTAGTTTCCAGTAAGTCCACGTTCTTTTCCAAGGCTTTCCACACTGACGCGATATCCTTCTTTGGATACAATCGGACAATAAGCATCATTTTATCCATCCTCCAGACTATTGAAGTGACCTCGTTAATAACCTGTAGGATATTTATATTTTTACATTTATTTTTTATTTGAAAAGGGAAGGATTGTCCAGAGATGATATTTCAAATGATAAATTCCGATACCCGTGTGTGCCAATTTGGAAGTAAATTCTTATGCATCATGTAGTCATTTCCATTTACTTAACAATTTTTTGCGTAGAATCTATTTATTAATAAACATTTAAACCTGGATTTCTGGACTTGATGGTCAATTATGAGCCATAGAAATGGCAAAAACATCACTTAATTCAGCATTCATGCATCATTCTTACCATTCTTTTTCAAAACTGGGATGAACATACTTGGAATACTGTCATTTCTTGTCTATCTGATTTTAATGGATACCTCAAATGAGGTCTTTACTTCCTCGCTCAATCAAAGGCCCCGCACAAAAAAATGATAAGGCCTGAATTGCGCCATTCCTATTTCTTTCAAATATATGATGCGAAAACCATTCGTGGGAGACATGTTCGATACGAAGCGTGTGAATCGGGACACCTAGTATTCCTGGGGAAGGGCCTTTAGTTGCTTCTGGCTGAAGACCGGCCCATCCTTGCAAACGTAGACGCCGCCGATATTGCACCGGCCGCACTTGCCTATGCCGCACTTCATCTTGGCCTCGACGGTGGTGAATATCTGGTCGTCCTTGAATCCCAACTTCTCGAGGTTCATGATGACGAACTTTATCATGATGGGCGGGCCGCAGGTAACTGCGATGGAGTCGTCGGGCGGAGGCTTCACCTCCAGCACGTTCGTGGGCACGAAGCCCACAAAATGAGGCCAGCTCTTCTCGGCGACGTCGATGGACAGGTGGACTTCTATGTCAGGGCTCTTCAGGAGCTGGTCAAGCTCGTCCCTGAAGACAAGGTCGGCCGTGGTCCTTGCGCCGTAGATGAGCGTGAGCCTCTTGAAGTCCCCCTTTTTCCTGATGCAGGTGTTCATGATGGACCGGATGGGGGCCTGGCCGATGCCTCCGCCGATGAAGATGATGTTCTTCCCTACCCAGTTCGCTATGGGGAAGCCGTTGCCGAACGGGCCCCGGACCCCGATCGTATCCCCGACCTGGAGCTCGTGCAGGGCCGCGGTCACGCGTCCCTGCCGGAGCACGCTGACCTCCATGTAATCCTTGATAAGCGGCGTGTTCGACAGCGCGAACATGCACTCCCCAGCGCCGAAGACCGATACGATAGCGCACTGGCCGGCCCTATAGGAGAACGACCTCTGGGCGAGCTCGTCCACGAACCTGAAACGGAAGGTCTTGACGGCCCTCGCGCCCTTGGTCTCCTCCTTGATGTTGATGATCTCGGCGATCTTGGGTAGGTACAGGTTCTTCCCGCCGGCCTCACCGTAGCCCTGGCCATAACAGGAACCGCTCATGGTTTCGCCCCCTTCTTGGCCTGGGCCTCCCAGGCCTTCACATCGACGAGGACCTTGAAGATGTCCATGTTCATGGGGCACATCGATATGCATCGGCCGCAGCCGACGCAGCCGAGGACCCCGATGTTGTCGGGCATGTACTTGAACTTGTGATAGACCCGCTGCCTTATGCGGAACTTCTTGAGGGGCCTCGGGTTGTGGCCCGATGTGTGCTGTGTGAAGTCCGGGAACTGGCAGGTGTCCCAGCTGCGGACCCTGCGGCCCTTCCTCTTCGTCCCCTCGTCGTTTATGTCGAAGCAATGACAAGTGGGGCATAGGAAGGCGCACGCACCGCATCCTATGCACCGACGGGCGGTCTCGTCCCAGTACGGGTCCTCGTACTTGCCCGTGAGGGTCTCGGCCACGGCCTTGGGCTCGACGACACCGTCCTTGAGCACCCTGGCGAAGGCCACGATTGCCGCCTTATGCGTTACCTCGGCCTCTTCGCTGGCCCCGGCGCCCGGGGCCTCGAAGGCCTTTGACGCCATGAGGTCGACGCCCTTCGTCGTCAGCGCCTCGGCATAGAGCCCACCGTCGATCCCTGTCAGGAGGATATCTAGTCCCTCCTTCCCGCCGGGGCTGCCCCCGACGCTCGTGCAGAAGCAGTTAAGGTCCGGCTCCGCGCATGCGAGGCCGACGAGGAGGACCTTCTCCCTCCGGGCCCAATAGTACGGGTCCATGTTGGTCCCGGAGAATACGATATCGAGGATGGCAACGGCCCTGGCGTCGCAGGGCCTGATGGCGAATATGACGGTCTCCTTCATCTCGGGCCTGACCTCGCGCACCTTGAGACTGCCCTTCTTGATCTTCCCGGCAGCGTCCTTCTTGTCCTTCTCGGTCTCGTACAACAGCAGGACCTCGTTCTGCGGGAAGACCACGCCCTTGGGCGGCCTGTGCGAGTTCGTGAAGTCCAGCAACACCTTGTCGTCCTTGACCGAGGACAATGGCTCGTAGCCTACCTTGCCGTCGGTCTCGACGGGCACGAGGACCTCCTTGCCTTCCTTCGCGAGGGCCCTGAGCCAACGGACGACCTCACCCTTCTTGATCAAACCTTCCTTCATGGGCCGGTCCTGGGTCATGGCATCACCTCACGAACTCCTGCGGGTCCTCTTCCCGCGCCGTCGCCATGGCCGGCTTCTCGTTCGGGTCCGAGCCTGCCTCCTGGTCGAACAGTTCCTTCATGTCCTTGCGGATCTTCCTCGTCAGCTTTCTCAGCGGTATGTCCATGGGGCACGCCCGCTCGCACTCGCCGCAGTCTATGCAACGGCCCGCCGTGTGTAGGGCCCTGACCAGGTGGAAGAACAAGGTCTCCGAGAGGTCGTTGTTCCTCTCGACCCACTTGGGCCTGCGAGCCTTCTCCTCCGGTGCCGTCGTCGGCTTCGTCGACAGGTTCGACGGGTCGACCACGCACTGCTCGCAATAGCACAAGGGGCAGGACGACCGGCACGCGTAGCACCGTATGCAGCGGCTCAGCTCCTTATCCCAGTAGGCGGCCCTTTCATCGAGCGTCATGTCTTCGATGGCCTTGATGTCGGCGTAGTCCTCCTCCTTCCTGGACTTGGACCGACCCTTCTTCCGCCTCTCACCGACCCTTGCAGTCTCCTCGCGGCCCTCCTTGAGCTCGCCGGTCCTCGTGATGATCACATCGTGCATGATGGGCTCCCGCCGGTCGCAGACCATGCACTTGTCCAGCATCAGGTCCTTGAACGGGACCTTGAGATTCCCGCCCTCGTAATCGACAATGAGATCGTCCCCTTCGACGGACAATTTGAGGTCGAGCCTTGCCTTGATCGGGACCTTCTCCTTCTTGAGTCTGGCCTCGAGCTTGGCCTGGTCCACGATGCCATCGCATTCGACACCGACGAGGAAGACATCGTTCCTGTCGATGATCCTCTCCTTCAGGTACTCGACCAGTCCCATGGTGTCGCAGCCCTTGACGATGATGCCTATGGGCCTCTTGTCGGGCTGCTCGCCCTTCTTGAGCGGGCGGCGCTTGTCGTCCATGATGTAGACGGCCAGGTTGTGGGTCGAGCCCGGGCCCCACTGCAGCCTGTCCACGTCGCCGGGCTTATCGACGAAGACGGGCTGGTCCCTCCCGCAGTAGGTCCCCGGCGTGTAGCCGATGAAGTAGCGGACCTTCTTGTCCTCCAGTGCCTTCTTTGCCACCTCGCGGACCTTCTTGTTCCTCTCTTCGTGGTGGCTCATCTCAGACCCTCCTCTTCAGGCGCTTCTGGGGGCCTAGATGCCTCACATCCTCGACGACGTCCTTGATGACCTTGGCGAACTTGTCGCCCTCGGAGGCCGAGACCCAGCTCACCTGGAAGCGCTTCGGGTCCACGCCCACATAATCGAGCAGCCTCCGCAGTACGGCGAACCGCCGTCGGGCGTAGAGGTTGCCCTTCAGATAATGGCAGTCCCCAGGATGGCACCCGGAAACTAGGACCCCGTCGGCCCCCTGCTGGAAGGCTCGGAGTATGTAGAGCGGGTTCACGCTGCCAGAGCACATGACGCGTATGATCCTGACGTTGGGTGGGTACTGGAACCTGCTCACGCCGCACAGGTCGGCCCCTGCGTAGGAGCACCAGTTGCAGAGGAAGGCGACGACCTTCGGCTCGAAAGGCTTGGCCATCTACTCCACCTCCTCCTCGTCGAGGGACTCGCAGGCCGCATCGATCATCTGCTGCATCCCCTCTGGCTTGAAGATTCTCTGCCGGATGGCGCTGTTCCTGCAGGTCGCTGCGCAGGTCCCACAGCCCTTGCACAGGACGGCATTGACCTTGGCCTTGGCGTTGACTATCTCTATGGCCGTGAAGGGGCACAGGGCCGCACAGGTACCGCAGCCCGAGCACATGTCCTCGTTGACCTGGGCGATCATGGGCTCGCCCATGATCTCGTCCTTAGACAGTATTGTCGTGGCCCTGGAGACCGCGGCCTGGGACTGGCAGATGCTCTCCGTGACGGTCTTGGGGCCGTGGGCCAGGCCGCATAGGAAGATGCCCTCCGTCGAGAACTCCACCGGCCTCAGCTTCATGTGGGCCTCGAGGAAGAAGCCCTCCTTGTTCAGCGGGACCTTCAGCAGCTGGCCCAGCTTGGCGTTGTCCGGGTTCGGGTGGATGGCCGTGCTGAGGACGAGCAGGTCGGCCTTGATAGCTAGGCGTTTGTCCAGGACCTCGTCCTTAAGCTCGATCCTGAGGCCCTTCCCGGTCTCGGTCACGCTCGGCATGTTCTCGTCGTCATATCTTATGTACTGCACGCCTTTCTCGCGGGAATCGCGGTAGTAGTCCTCGCGAAAGCCGTAGGTCCTGACGTCCTTGTAGAGGACAAAAACCTCGGTCGTGGGCATCACGGACTTTATCTTCAGGGCGTTCTTCACGGCGACGGTGCAGCAGATCCTGCTGCAGTCCGGATGGTCCTTGTTGCGGGCCCCGACGCACTGGATCATAACGACTGTCCTCGGGGCCATGCCCTCGAACCGCTTCGTAACTATAAGGTCCTCGAGCTCGGACTGGGTCACGACCCGCTCGTTCTTACCATAGAGATATTCGGTGGGCTTGTAGGCCTCCCCGCCCGTGGCCACTATGATGATGCCGTTCTCGATCTTGGTCTCGCCGTTGAGACCAGCTATCGTGGTAGTGAACTTGCCGACGCTGCCGAGCACGTCCACGACCCTGGAACTCATGTGTAAAGTGATGCGCGGGTTCGAGAGGACCCGTCGCCGGATGCCCTCGAGGTTCATCTGCGGCTCCTCCTCGTCATGGAACAGGTACCGTATATGGTTAAGATGACCACCCAATTCCGCCGTCTTCTCGACGAGGACGACCCTGAAACCCTGATCCACCAGGCCCAGGGCCGCCTTCATTCCTGCCAGGCCAGCGCCTATGACCAGGCCGACCTTGACCACTGGTGCCGGGGTGATTGTCTGGGGCTCGTGCATCCTCGCCTTGGCCACGGCCATCCGGACCAGGTCCTTGGCCTTCTTGGTCGCGCCCTCCTTGTCCCTCATGTGGACCCAGGAGCAGTGCTCCCTGATGTTCGCCATCTCGAAGAGGTACGGGTTCAGGCCCGCCTCGCGGCAGGTGTTCTGGAACAGGGGCTCGTGCGTCCTCGGCGTGCACGAGGCGACGACGACACGCGTCAGGTCGTTCTCCTTTATCTTCTGCTTGATCTTCTCCTGCGTGTCCTGCGAGCAGGTGTACAGGTTCCGCTCCGCATAGACCACGTCCGGGAGCGTCTTCGCGTACTCGACGACCTCGGGGACGTTCACGACGGCCCCGATGTTAATGCCGCAATGGCAGATGAAGACCCCGATACGGGGAGGCTTGTCCAGGACCTCCTTCTCCGGCGGGTACTCCTTCTCCGTGACCATGGTTCCGCGGGCCCCGGATATTACCGACGACGCGTAGGCCGCGGCCGCTGAGGCCTGGGTCACCGAGTCCGGGATGTCCTTCGGGCACTGGAAGGCGCCGCTGACAAAGACTCCGGGGACGTTCGTCCTGATGGGCCTGAAGGGCGTGGTGCGCGCGAAGTCGTGGGCGTTGAGCTTGATGCCGAGCTTCGTGGCGAGTATCTTGATGGAGCTGGGGATCTGGAGCCCAACTGCCAGGACCACCATGTCGAAGAGCTCCTTCTTCGGATTGCTGGCCTCGTCGACAAATGTCACCCACAGGCTCCGGTCCGCCGGGTCCTCTTCGATGCTGGCCACGCGGCTCCTCACGAACTTGACGCCGTAATCGCTCTGGGCCCTAATGTAATACCTCTCGAACTCCTTGCCGTGGGCCCTGATGTCCATGAAGAACATGGTCGGCTGCAGGTCCGGGTAATGCTCCTTGGCGATCACGGCCTCCTTTATCGTCGACATGCAGCATATGCCCGAGCAGTAGGGATTGTAGTTGACGTCTCTCGAACCCACACAATGTATGAAGGCCACTTTGGTCGGGTGCCTTCCGTCCGAGGGCCTCAGCACATGGCCCTGGTAGGGCCCGGTGGCGCTCAGTATGCGCTCGAACTCGCCGTTGGTGACAACGTTGGGATATATGCCGTAACCCAGCTCCTTCATCGGCGATGGGTCGAAGAGCTCGAAGCCGGGCGACATGATGATGCTCCCGACCTTGAGGACCTCCTCGGAGTCCTGACCCGCATAGTCGACGGCCTCGGCCTCGCACAGTTCGGAGCACAGGCCGCAACCGATGCAGACGTCCCTGTCGATGGTGAACTTGAGCGGGACCGTCTGGGGGTACTTGACATAGGTCGCCGTCCTCACCGAGGTCTTCTCGTCGTAATCGTTGATCGCCTCCATGGGGCACCATTGGGCGCAGAGGCCGCAACCGGTACATTTGTCCTCCTTGATGTATCGCGTCCTCTTCCTGACTGTGACGTCAAAGTAGCCCGCGGTGCCCGAGACCTCCTTGAGGTCAGCGTTGGCGATGATCCTTATGTTGTGGTGTCTCCCTGTGCCGACGAGCTTCGGGGCCATGATGCACATGGAGCAGTCGTTCGTGGGGAAGGTCTTATCGAGCTTTGCCATCCAGCCGCCGATGCCCGGGCTCTCCTCGAGCAGATAGACCTTGAACCCGCTGTCCGCGAGGTCCAGCGCGGACTGCATGCCCGAGATGCCGCCTCCGACAACAAGGACGGCCCCGGTACCGTACCGGTCGACGCACGGGATGTCGTGGTCCTCGTCAAGGGCCTTCTCGCCCTCCGACCTCTGCCCGCCGCTCACGGGCCTCCCTCCTTGCAATAGACCGGTGCGTGATGCCGCTCACCGCAGAAGGCCACCTGGCCCCTCTGCCTCAGCCTCATGAGATGTCTGAGGACAAGTTCCGACGAGAAGCCCGTCGCCTTGGCCATTTCCTCGACGGTGGCGGGGCCCTTACCGAGCACTCGCATGAGCCAGGCCCTGACGTACTCCTTCTGGAGGGCGTCGCCGATGGTGCTATGTATCTTGCCGCCCTCGACCTTCTCGCCGAAGGCGTTCTTGTCCGTTGTGAGCTCCAGCTTCTTGCCGAGTAGCCAGCGGGTCCTGAAACTTTCTAGTACATCCCGCATGACCTCTAGCTTGGCCCTGGTCACATCGTCCTTTTTAATTGGCCCGTGGACAACCAGCTTTGTCCTGAGCTCATCTACAGCCTTCGGGAACCTGTCCGGTCTCTTCGGCGAAAGCCATTCGACCATAAGCCGCTCGGACACGACGCCCACGACCGTGAGCGCGTCCTGTAACGAGTCGAGCTTCGCCGAGGCCTGCTTGTTGCCAGCCATGAAGCTCTTCTCGCCCGTGAACCGGCAGGTCTCGGGCTCGCAAGTCCCTACAAATACGGCGTCGAACCCGTCGATGAAGGACTGCACCACCATGACCGGGTCTATGTTTCCCGTGCACACGACCCTCTGGACCCTGACATCGGGGGCGTAGTCGTAATCCCTGAGCTCCCCCAGGTCATCCTTCATGAAATGGGCCCAGGTGCAAAGGAATGCCTTGATCCTGCCTCCCTCCGCCATCTTCGCCACTCCCTACTCCTCCGGCATTTTGAGCGCCTTCTGAGGGCAGCTCGCGGCGCATAGGCCGCAGAGATGGCACTTCTCGGTGTCCACCGACGAGGTCCGTTTGCCTGCCTCGTCCTTCATTATGCTCATGGCCCCATAGGGGCATATCCTCACGCACAGGCTGCACGCGATGCACAGGGTCTTGTCGACCACCGGCGGCTTGAAGCCCTTGACGATATCGATGCTCCTGGAAGGGAATCCCATGTCCTCGAGCATGATGTTGGCGCTGTCGACCCTCGATTGCAGGACCTTGCTGCCCTCCTTGAACCTGCAGAAGGATTCCTTGCATGGGATGATCACGGCCTTGGTGGCCCCGCCCTGGATCGTATCAATCAGGAAGGCCATGGAGACCCGGCCGAGGCATGGGAGGGACATGAGGACCGCGTCCTCCTTGTTGACGATGGCCTTGATGTCCGCCATCGGGAGCGTGTTGCCGCGGCAGGCGACCACGACGTTCTTCTTCCCCGTCCTCTGCATCGCTGCCGTCACATACTCCGACAAGAACTTTGTGTCGTAGAAGGCCACCTCGATGAGCCCCGACGGGCAGGTGCCGTAACAGATGCCGCAGAACCGGCATTTATCATTATCGATCCTGACCTTTTTCGTTTTCGGGTCCTGCGTCAGGGCCTCGAACGGGCACACCGAAATGCAGAACACGCAGTTGCCGCAGTTCTCCGTGTGTATGACCAGGGGCTGGCCCTCGCTCGAGGCCTCTCCCTTACCTGGCTCGGTGGACATATGAAATACCTCATACTTACCAAAGGCCCCTGACCCCCGTCTTTCCACCGTGCTGCCCGTGGCGTCGTTCAGAAGCGGGACCTTTATTATCGTACTGAGGGACATGAGCGGATTCCGATTCCCCATAATAACCGTTTCGCACTTATGTAAAAGATTAATTATTAAAGGAATTCATATGTCATCGATGACCCCGTTCCCAAGGATCATGACGGTCCTATTGTTGCTTACAGTTTCTATTTTGGGGCCGGTGACCGTCCCGTCGCCTGTGACCGCGCAGAACCCGAACCTGACGTTCTCGATCGCAGCATTGAACCCACAATCCATTGATGTTCCCATGACCGCGACCGAGGGTGGGACCGCGACCTTCAAAGCACGGGCCACGGTTAACGACCCGAACGGCGAGCCCGTATCCATTTCCCTCTCAGCATTGACATCGACGGGATGGCCCACCACGATAGATCCCGATTCATTCAGCGTCACCGCCTCAAAGACCGAGAATCTCACAATCGTCGTTACCGTGCCCAAAGGGACTCCGAGTTCGAATATTGCTAAGCTGACCGTTAGCGGGAAGGCCACCTACTCCGGAGGCACATTGAGTGCCACATCCTCTGCGACAGTGACCGTTCAGCAATATCCTGGCCTTGATATGGCAATTATGCCGACCCAACGCGAATTGGGCAGGAATTCCTTCGAGTTTCGACTAAATAACACAGGTAATGGCCTGGATTCCTATCGCATTTTGATCCTTAACGAGACCGTGCTGCACAGCAAACACATTACTGTGAGCATTTCGGCCCGCGAGGTCGATAACATCGCACACGGGAAATATACGACCGTGAAAATGAATGTTGATTATTCTGGTGACCAAAACCCTATGTCCTACAGCATCGAGCTTCGGATTGAATCCCTCCAAACCGCAAATCATGGGAAACCGACATATTGGAACTACACGGTTCAGGTCTTTTTCAAGGGGCCGGAAACAGGGGTCCCGAATTGGGCCTTCGCCGGAGGGATCGCGGCATTCTCGATAACAATGATCATCGTCCTAGTAGCGATCATGAGATGGCCTAAGAAGAATCCGCCTGCGGTCTAACATATCCTTGGTATCGGGTCCCCGGACGGCTTGTCGATTATCCTTTTTCCACCGACCAGGGTCCTCATGACCACGCCTTTGACATCCTTCGTGGCCTCGCCGATGATGGCCGCCTCCCTGCCTTCCTTGGTCTTTCGTATGGCCTTCAGGGCGGCCTCAGCCCTCTCTCTGACAACACCGAAGATGGCCTTGCCTTCGTTACCTATAATCATTGGGTCGAAGCCTAGCATCTCACAGGCGGATCTTACGCCTTCGTGGACAGTGATAGCGGATTCCTCGACGGAGATACCGACATCGGACTTCTCGGACCATTCGTTCAATGCGTTGGCGAGGCCTCCCCGCGTCGGGTCCTTCATGGCGACGATGCCGCCGATCTCCAGGGCCTTTCTTATCATGCCATTGAGCGGCTGCACGTCAGACTTGATGGTGCTCTCGAAGCCGTAGCCTTCTCGGAAGGACAGGATGGCGATGCCGTGGTCCCCGATGGAACCGGAAAGGATGATCTTGTCCCCGGGCTTCAGGCAGGAATCCATGGGCCATTTCCCCTTGAACGGTCGGTACCTCTTGACGGTCTTGAGGTTCTTCTCGAGAGGAGGCCAGCGGACCCCGATGCCCGATGTGTTGATGACGAGCTTGTCGAGGGCGCCCTTCTCGACGACCTTTGTGTCGCCCGTTATCACGGGCACGCCCGCCTGCCTAGATGTCTTTGCGATGGAATCCAAGATGGACCCGAGCTCCGTGATGGCCAGACCCTCCTCGATGATGAAGGCCAACGACAGGGCCAGTGGCCTGCAGCCCATGACGGCCAGGTCGTTCACTGTCCCGGACACGGCGAGCCTGCCGATGTCCCCTCCGGGGAAGAAGATGGGCTTGACGACGTAGGAATCCGTCGTGAGGACCTTGCCTTCAATGACCGAGGAGTCCTCCAGGGCCTCCAGGGGGACCTCGACCTTCTTTCCTTTGGACCCGAGCCTCTTGAGAATCTGATCCCTTATCAGCTCGCCCATGACGGCACCACCTGCGCCGTGGGCCATGGTTATGCGTAGGTCCGCCCTAGCCTTCAGATAATCGCTCTCCCCCGTGATCGAACAACATCATTCGGAACAATCTCCATATATATAAAAACGGATGGAATGACCGGCCCTCATGCCTTCTTCCTTCTCCTCGATATTCCCGAGACTATCGCGTTCTTGAGGTACCTCCTCATTATCGGGCCGATAACCTTCGACGGCTTGTCCCGGCCGTTATAAATGCCGGCCAACATCCTGACGAGAACCTTATCGTTCCGGCAGACCTCGATGATGCGGTCCATGTCCCTCTCGACCATGTCCGCGAGGTCGCACAGGACCCGGAAGTCCTTCCCCCAAAGACGCTTCCATTCGCGCTCGTAGACGGACAGCCCCTTGCTCGAGCAGTCCCCCACCTCGAGGCATTGGATGGCGGTCCGAGCCGCGAGCATCCCGGAGGCCATCGCGAACGATATGCCGTCACCGCCTAAAGGCGAAACAAAGCCCGCCGCATCCCCGACGAGCATGGTTCTGTCGGAAACAGTCCTCTTGATGGGGCCTCTTAGTGGTATCCGTGCGCCCCTAAATTCGATGTGGTCGATGCCCCTTGGGAAGAGCCCTGATTTCTTCAGGAGCGTTATATAAGTCTTGAACCCGGCCCTGAGATTCATCTTCTTGATGTCCTTAAGGAAGGCGCCATAACCGACATTGATTGAGGACCGCCTCGGGAATGCCCACGCATAGCCATAGATGCCCTGGGGCTTCATATGGAAATGACAGGTGTAGCTCTCCCCGAACGATTCCGAGATGAACCGTTCCCCGACCTCGAACTCATGGGCCACAGCGAACCCTATGTCCTTGGAAGGCCAGGACCTTGGCAGCCCCTCCCTTTCCCTTAGGAGCTTCGCGACCGGGTCCTGCATCCCGCCAGCCCCTACGACGATGTGAGCCCTGATTGTCCGACCATCTTCGAAGACGACCTCGACATATTCTTTCGCGACCTTCACCTTCTTCACGGTGGCCCTGGTTTGGACCTCCGCACCGGCGTCCCGGGCCAGCCGGAAGAGCACTTCGTCGAACCTCCTCCGGGAGGTCCCGTACATCAACGGTTCAGAGTCTGGGCCATCGTAAGCAATGAAATGGTCAGGCCTGGAACCGTATAGTCGGACGCCCGTGCACTTTCCTTCGAGGAAATGGTCCTTCTGTGCGGCGACGTAGGAGAACTCCGGCGATTCCAGAATCTCAGGCCTGAGTCCCCCGCCGCACACTTTGTCCCTGGGGAACCCGTCCTTGTCGACCAGAAGGACCTTTTGGCCCGCCTTCGCGGCGGTCCTTGCGGTCGTAGAACCGGCGGGACCGGCACCGCAGATCACGAGGTCGAAGAGCACCATGTGAAACCAAGGAGCGGCATAATCGCTTAATAATATTTTGCGGTCCATAAAAAACCACACAATAAAATATATATGTACATTTTATCATTTCAAAAAAGTAACTCAACTATTAAACCTGAGAAAGGTCATGTAAGAAATTTTTCGACGGAAGTAGTCGCCTAGAAGAAAATTGGTGTCTGTATGAAAAGACTGCTCTGGTGGTTGATCGCAGGCACCAAAGGCGGGGTCAACCGTGCCCGAATACTTGTGCTCTTACATGAAAAACCCTGCAATGCGCATCAGATTGCCCAGTCGCTCGGCCTGGACTACAAGACAATCAGACATCACCTTGGGGTCCTTGAGAAGAACCAGATAATAACCCCCTATGGTAACAAAAAGTACGGTGCCGTCTATTTCCTTTCCCCCATGCTCGAACGCGAATATGATTCCTTCAGGGAGATTTGGGAGCAATTTGGGAAAATCCAGATAAAGGACGATGATGAGAATATAGGAGATGATGCTGAATGAAATCTAGCAAGGTCAAGGTGCACAGGCCCAAGGTCGTGGCAAAGAGGTCGATGAAGAAGCGCACGACCAATGCACTGATTATCAGTATAATAGTCATCGCGGTCGTTTTCGGTACCGTCATGGGAAGCCTGTATGCACCCCCACCGCCGCAAG
>Ga0315295_10000253_pt1 | contig 45652 bp, 35 predicted proteins | sample YL17G14_0_MG_FD_204453 | JGI IMG/M metagenome (GOLD analysis project Ga0315295, IMG submission 204453) | Sediment microbial communities from Yellowstone Lake, YNP, Wyoming, USA - YL17G14_0 | ecosystem: Environmental > Aquatic > Freshwater > Lake > Sediment | place: USA: Wyoming | collected...
ACCGGGCGTACCAAGCGTCAGAAGGAGAATAGCCTCAGCGCAGGCCCGGTGCGGCTCTTTAACAACTTCAGTTTGCCGGTTGTGCGGGGAAGGCCCGCATGCAAAAACTGAACCGTGGATAAGAGAGGAACTCCTTTTCGGGTGGGACACACCCGTTGGGGCGTAACGTGGCCGGTTGCGGCGAGCGTGCCCCAAGAAGCCGCTGGGCTTTAGCCCATGCGGAGCGTCACTAGGGGAAAGACCGGCGCCTTCGCCGCGAGGTGATCCTGCCGCAGAACGGGCGTCTGGGAACCTCCGGCGACTCAGGCGTCGACTGACCGGGCGCAACCGCTTCGTGGCAGGCGGTCCAGGGCCCCGGGGAAGCCTCGCGCCACCGGGCGTCAAACCGAAGCCTGACCGGCCCGGTGTGCCTTGCGACGCGTGTGCTGTTCGCGCATCTCCTCCAGCAGCTCGACCTTCTCCGCGATGGCGGCGCGCAACCACAGGGCGCCCTTGTCCGCCGTGGCGGGCGTCGGATCACCGTAGATCCCCGTCAGCGTGTCGTCGGTCCAAGGCGGATTGGCGATCAGCCGGCCGCCCTCGATCCAGTCCATGTAGTAGTTGGGTGTGCTGATAAAGTCCGTTTCGGGGCGCGCCCGATCCATGTGGACCAGCTCGGGCCGCAGGTGCAGCAGATAGCTGGTCTCAAGCTCACCGCCATGCCCCATCCCGCCGCGCGTCGTCGACCGGTGGGCATCCAGCGCCGGGCCGGTGGTGTGCAGGTACTCGGTACCGACGAAAGCCCTCGGCCACTGCTCACCCGCGTGCTTGACGACGTTGACCAGGAAGGAGTGGTTGCCGCCGTGGGCGTTGGAGAAGAGGACCACTTCGACCTTGAGCTGGACCAGGCGCGCAACGACGGCCAGGAAGAAGTCCTCGAAGACGCGACCCCCGAGATTGAGGGTCCCCGGGAACTGGCGGGTGTGGGTGCTTACGCCGTAGGGCCAGGCAGGCAGACACACGAGGCGGTCCGGCGCCGCCGCTTCGATTCCATCGGCGATGGCCTGCACGATGATTGTGTCGGTCGACAAGGGCAGGTGAAGACCATGCTGCTCCGTATGCCCGACGTTGACCACGACGATCCGGTCGGCCATGTTTCCAGGCAGGGGAGTGGGCGAAGAAGCGGCACCTTCCGTCCCCTGCGGTGTGGGAGAGTCCGACTCCATCAGGTGAAAGGCATCCGTGCTCAAGAGCTGGCGCACGTTGTGGCCGTCGAGGAGCGTGATGCTCTTGAAGCCCTGATTGGCCAGTTCTCGCTGCACGCCGAGGAGGACCCGACGGAAGATGCCTCGGCCCACACCGAGGTCTGCCAGGATCCCCGGGCCGGCGCCGGGGAACCCGTATGGGATGGCAGGCAGGACGACCAGGGTATCCGCCTTCAGCTTGCGGCCGAGGTCTTCAAGGTCATACGGACCCGCGCCGAGAGGGATGACCAGGGTGGCGTCGCGCGGAAGCGAGGCGATCTCCGGATAGGTCAGATCCGCGTAGGCTACCGTCTTCATGGGCATCCCTCCTCAGCCCGTTCTCCCCGACCTGGTGGCTTGCGCGGGTTCTTGGCCCCGAAGCTCCGCCAGTGGTTGTCGAGGCCGCCCTACAACAGGTACCAATCGACGAAGCGTTCCATCAGTGCATAGAAGTCGAGCTGATTCTTGCGCAGGAGCAGACCGTGACCCTCGTCGGGGTACGCCTTGTACTCGAAGGTCTTCTTTTCGCGCTTGAGCGCTTCAAGAAGCTCCTGCGACTGGAGAGGATGGACGATCGGGTCGAGGAGCCCGTGGACGATAAGTAGCGGCGACTGGATATTGGCGACCCGCGTGACGGGCGACCCCACCCGATAACCGTTCCGGTCAGAGGTGGGATGCCCCATCATCCGCTCAAGATCCTCACGCGTCTCTCGATCACCTTGCGCCCAGGAGGTCAGGATATTGCAGTCCCCGTACTTGGCGATCCCGCACGCGAATCGGGTTGGGGGATCGGCGGCCAGGGCGCAAACCACGAGGTAGCTCCCGTAGCTGGCGCCATAGATGGCCAGGCGCTGGCTGTCCATCCCACGGATCGAGGCCAGGTACTCGGCCCCGGCGAGGCAGTCCTTGGTGTCGTCGACTCCCCAGACGCTGTGATTGGCGCGTTCAAACTCGAGCCCGTAGCCGGTACTGCCGCGGAAGTTGGGGGCCAGCCAGGTATACCCCTTCGCCACCATGTACTGGGCCCAGATGTCCCATTCGAGCGTGTACTGCGATGTCGGCCCGCCGTGCGGGTAGAGGATCGCCGCCCCGTTCGACTTCCTGGGCCGATACAGGACGGCCGGGATCTCCAGCCCGTCAAGACTGGGGTAGCGCACCAGCTCCGGCGCAACCAGGTCCAGGGCTGCCAAGGCGGGTGGGTTGCTGAAGGTCAACTGGGTAACCTGGCGGGTCTCCGTATCGATGCGGTACAGGTCGGCCGGGGTGCGTGGATCCTCGTATTCGAAGGTCACGCTGAGATGGTCGGCCAGCCACTGCGGCCGCCGATGGACACCGCCCTCGGATCGCAGGAATTCGACCTGCCCGGATGCAACAGCCACGACGGCCAGATCGAGGGCTCCATCCCGGTTGACGGTGCACACGATCCGCGTACCGTCCGGGGACCAGGCGTGGTCCTCGACGTCGTGGCCGAGGTGCGTGACCTGACGTTCGCCTCCGGTGGATAGGTCGATCAGGAAGAGCTCGTTGAAGCCGGGCCGCTCGGAAGTGAACGCAAGGTAGCGGCCGTCGGGTGACCAATCTGGGGCCGTGTCCTCCCGTCCGGGAGCTCCGGTCAGCGGCCTGACCATACCGGTTTCAAGATCCGCCAGCATGATGTCGCAGCGATCGAGATCCTCGAGCGGCCCGTGCAGGTACGCGACGTAGCGCCCATCCGGGGAAGGCCTGGGGCTGTAGTCGTGCCCGGGTCCTTCGCTCACCGGGCGGGGCCATGACCCATCCCGGTCCGTCAGCAGGATCCGGGTCCGGTCGTCCCTCTCCACGGTCACGAGCAACTGGTAGTTGTCGGGCATCCAGCGAGGGATGTCGGCGTGCGTGGTGAAACTGGTCACCTTGCGCGGGAGTCCCTCGTCGACCGAGACGATCCAGACATGGTCGCGATCCGTGAATGCCAGATAGCGGCCGTCGGCGGACCACTGGGGTGGATCGTCGAACCAGTACGGTCGTGCTTCGCGGTCGGGGGTGACCCGCAAGGGCCAGCCGCCTTCGGTGGGCATGACATACAGGTTGGAGGCGTCGCCACGGTCCCACACGAAGGCAATGCGGCGCCCGTCCGGTGACAGGCTGTGGCTGCGCGGCCGCCCGACAGACGTGATCAGGGGAAGGCTCCAGCCACGCGGAGGCCTGACGTCGGGGCGCGCCTGCGCCGGCCACCCACTCCGTTCATACAGACCCTTGCTCTCCAGCTCTCGCAGCATGGGCCGACCTCCTTTCCTCGTCGTGATGCCCGCATGGGCCGCGAACAGGGAGCACGACGGTCCTTGGCGGACGCAGCCTTCGCGCCTCAAGGCTCCAGCCGATAGGCGAAGAACTCATTGCAGCACGGCGTTCCCCAGGCCGCATGCATGGTCCGGGCGGAGAGATCGATGACCAGGGAAGCGATGGTTTGCTGGCGATCCAGCGGCGTGTCGTCGGCAACGATGTGGTTGCAGATCGACTGCGGGAAATTCATGTGGTCGGCCAGGATGGCCTGGATAGAGTGCCGGTCCGCCGTGCCCCGTTGGGCGGCCATCAAGCGCCGGGCACGGTTGAGACGGACTCGCGAGTTAACCAGGTCGCCGCTGTCTTTCTCGATCGCCTGCATGCGTGGGTGCAGGTAGTGGTTGGCGTGCGACTCCATACCATCATCGGAGTGCAGCATCTCGAACTGCCGGGCTGAGACCTCGACGTTGTAGATCTCGCCGCTCTCGTGGGCGATCAGGTGGTTGTAACCCGCATCGCGGCGCCGATTGCATGCGGCGCGGATGGCGTCGCTCAGCGTGCGTGCTGCCAGGACCCCGCGCGAGACCAGGATCCGCGGCACCCCCACGCGGGCGTCGGACGGGTAGACCGAATCGCAGCACTGCGCGATGCCGCAGGCGTTGAACCCGATGTTGGGCAGCAGCCCGCCGTACGTGATCGCCAGGAAGGCGGGCTCATCCTCGGGACGGGCATGCACCACAAAGACGTTGTGGATGTCCTCAGGGATCCAGTCCTCGTTGTGGCCGATCAGGACCGATCCGCTGGCAGTGGCCTCGGGGCCCATGGCGAGGCTGGTGCAACCCAAATGGAGGGCATCGGACGTGATCGCCTCAATGCAATTCAGGACCAGGACATCGTCGAACGGGGCGCCGGCGCCCTCGGCGATCCCGCGCATCTCGTCCACGTACTGAGGGGTGCTCTCCTCCGCAAAGGGCAGGTACTTGTGAGCGTGGAGGATGGCCTCCTCCCAGCTGTCGAGCCCGAGCTTGGTACCGGCCTGAACGAACAGGCGCCGGTACATGTCAATCATTGAGTGGACTTGCGACGCACGATCGCGGCCGAGCTGCACGCCCATCTCGCCGTGCGACCCCTCAAGCCGAACCAGAGGAAGACGGGCCGAGGGCGGCCGCAGTGTGGTGTCAGAAGGTTGGGGGACAACAGCGCTCATGCCTTATCCTGTCCAGACGCCCGGGACCCCAGGAGCCGCCCGCCTGGCGCGCCCCCCGGGGTTGGCCGGATGTGTGGTCCGGAACCGGGACTGTCCTCGAACGGATCCCGCAGCCGGAGCTGTGATTGTGGTACTTCGGACTGCCAGAGGCGGGGAGCCTTCTCCCGATGTGGCGGCTCCCGGCGCCCTCAACAACGCGGAGGACCCTGCAGATCGGGCCGGACTAGGCGCCCAGCGGGTGCCTGGGGTCCAACGGACCGTCGCACGCCCAGGCGGGCAGACGGCGGACACGTTGCCAACGGACGGGAAGCCCTAGCCAGGCCAGAGTGTGTCCACCTGACCGGCGATAGGCAGCCGGGTGGCAGCTTGGGGAACGGCCCGAGCCGGGCCCCACCTCTCGTCCTGGCAGGGGAGGCTACCGTCAGATGGCAAGCTGGTGCGCCGGAGCGAGATCGGACCACGGATGTCTCCAGGACCTTCAGCGGGCCGCCGGCTCCCCCCCGGCGCCAGCCACCCCGACCAACCGACGACAATCGCGGTAGGGGGATTCTACACCGAACGGCCTTCCGAGCCTCCCCGCAAGCCGGACCTGCTTGCCCTTGGGTCACTAGTGACGCCTGCAAGCATTCTTATGTAAACTACTACTGCCTCCGTGGCCCCAGATGTCCTCCTGCAATGCTAGAATCGCAGGTGTGAAACTCGGCATCTACCTGCATATCCCGTTCTGTAAAGTCCGTTGTTCGTACTGCGACTTCAACACGTACGCCGGCCTGGAACCGCTGGTGCCTGCGTATGTGAAGGCGCTATGCGGCGAGATCCTCCAGGTGAGCCGGGCGGCGGAGCAGGCAGGTCTGGGCCGGCCGGTGGCGACGACGGTCTTCTTTGGCGGGGGGACGCCCTCGCTGCTTCCCCCCCATCACCTGGCGAGTATCCTCGGCGAACTGCGCCGCGCATTCCACCTGACCGACGATTGCGAGATCAGCCTGGAGGCGAACCCGGGCACGGTCGATGCCGGGCACTTGCGCGCACTACGCGACCTCGGTGTGAACCGGCTGTCGTTTGGCGTGCAGTCCGCCCAGCCTGACGAACTGCGCCTGCTGGACCGGCTTCATACCTTCGAGCAGGCGGTCGAGGCCGTAGCGTGGGCACGGCAGGCGGGCTTTGACAACCTCAACCTCGATCTGATCTACGGGATCATGGGGCAGACGCTTGCTGGCTGGCAGGAAACGCTGCACCGCGCCATCGACCTGGCGCCGGAGCATCTCTCGCTCTACGCGCTGACGCTGGAGCCAGGCACGCCGATGCAGGAGCGGGTCGACACCGGAACGCTCGCGGTGCCCGATCCGGACGTGGCGGCGGACATGTACGAGTGGTCACGCGATGAGCTCGAGCGCGCGGGCTACCGGCACTATGAGATCTCCAACTGGGCGCGTGCCGATCCTGGGGATCACAGCCTCGTCCCGCGTTTCGCTTGCCGTCACAACATGCTCACCTGGCGCCTCCAACCGTACCTGGGACTGGGCGCAGGCGCCCATGGGTCGGTGCCCGGTTGGCGCTACGCCAACGTGCTCCACCCGGCAGCCTACATCGAACGGATCCGCACGGGCTCGCCGGCTGCCTTTCCTTTCTCGCCGGCGGTTGCCGGAACTTGGCCGATCGACCCGGAAACCGAACGGCGCGAGCGTCTCCTCGTCGGGCTGCGCCTGGTGGAGGAGGGGGTCGAGAGCCGGGAGTTCGCGGAGCGATTCGGGCTCAGCCTCGAGGCGAGCTTCGGAGCGGACCTGCGAGAGCTCGAGTCACAGGGCTTGCTCGAACAGGCCGACGGACGCGTGCGGCTGTCGAAACGCGGTCACCTGCTGGGCAACCGGGTGTTCGTCCACTTTGTCTGACGTGCCGGCGGGCGAATGGCTGCGCCGCGCGGAGGTGTCGACGCCCCGTCGTTTGTATGCCCGGGCCGCCGCGCCTATACTCACGCGCCAACCGCACGCGCAGGCAATCATGACCCCAGAACAGGTCCCGGTTCGCATCGTCGCCGACACCACGGCGGGCCTCCCCCAGGACTTTCTGCGGGCCCATCCCATCGAGGTGGTACCCCAGGTCATTCTGTTCGGTGAAGAGAGCCTGCTGGAAGAGGTGCAGATCTCCTATCCCGAGTTCGTACGGCGGTTGAAGGCCTCATCGGGACTACCGAAGACTGCCGCGCCACCGCCGGGTGAGTACGTCAAGTCGTATGGACGCGAGGTCAGCCGTGCGCGCTGCCTGCTAACGATCGCCCCCTCGTCGGATGTCAGCGGAACGGTGCGCTCGGCGATGACCGCCAAAGAGGAGTCCTTCCCAACGGCCGACATCCGCATCCTCGATACGCGCACGGTTGGCGGCAATCTGGCGACCATGGTCCAGTTGGCGGTTGGATGGGCGGAAGAGGGCGCCGGCCCGGACGACATTCTGGCCCGGCTGCAGGCGATGATCCCGCGGGGCCGGACCTACTTCCTGGTGGCGACGCTGGAGTATCTACGGCGCGGCGGGCGTATCGGCGGCGCCTCGGCGCTGGTGGGTGGTGCACTGCAGATCAAGCCGATCCTCGAGCTCAAGGATGGCCACGTCGACGTGCTCGAGAAGGTCCGCACCGAGCACCGGGCGCTGGAGCGGCTGAAGGAGTTGGTCGAGCGCGATTGCCCCCGCGGCCCGGAAGGTCACCTGTGCGTCATGCACGCCGACGACCGGGAGGCCGCTGACGCGCTGGCGGCGGACCTGCGCACCCGGCTCGGGCTGGCCACGATCCCCATCTACACGTTGGGCGCCGCCATCACCACCCACGCCGGACCAGGCGCACTAGGGGTGGGATTCTTCACCGCCGCGTAGCCGGGTCTCTGGCGACGCCTGCCCCTCGTTGGTCCCTGCTGGCGCGGCGCTCGCCACCTCGGGCTGCGCCCTCCTCGCAATGACGGGTGCCGGTGTCATTGCGAGCCCCGAAGGGGCGTGGCAATCTCATTCCCTCGCCGTCGAAGCTGTGGGCGGCGTGCTGCAATGGGTGAAATCGCTTCCTCGGGCCTCGCCCTACTCGCAATGACATGCGCCTGCCGGGAGTCAGAGCGAGCGCTGGTACATGCAGTGGCGCTTGTAGAAGTCGATGCCCAGGTCGCGCAGTTCCCGCTGCATGCGATCATTGGCCGCGCCGACCTGGACCAGGTCGGCGTGCAGGAACCCGCCTTCAACCACGCTGCGCTGCATCTCGCTGAACAAGATGGCCGTCCCCCCGAGGCCCCGATAGCGGTCGATGATCGCGGCGCCATTGATGTTGATCCAGCGGGTACGGCGCAGCTCCAGCAGGAGCCGGATCCATCCGAACGGCCAGACCCGGCCTCGCGTGCGCTGCAGCGCGGTCGAGACGTCCGGGTAGGCGAACAGGAAGCCCACCGGCTCATCGTCCTTCATCAGGATCTTGATCAGGCGCGGATCGGCGAACCACAGCATCTGCTGCGCCAACGCTTCGGTGTCTTCGGCGCTGAGCGGCATGTTGTCGACGGTCCCGGCAAGCGAGTCGTTGTAGAGCTTCTGGAGGCGCGGGACGAAGGCGCGCAGATCCCGCCGGGTGCGGAAGCGCGCCACGCGCAGCCCGCGGCGCTGCTGGATGCGCTCGGAGGCCTTGTGGATACCATCGGGGAACGGCATCGCCGAATTCAGGTAGCCGGATACGACTTCGTCGAGCGGAGCGAAGCCGACGGCATCGAGCAACCGCGGGTAGTACGCCGGGTTGTACGGAATGCCGAGCGCCGGACGATGCTCGAACCCGGCGACCAGCAGCCCCATCCCGTCCAATGCCGCGAAGCCCTTGGGACCCAGCATCCGGTCCAGGCCACGCGTGCGAGCCCACTCGAAGCCCGCTTCGAATAGGGCACGCGCAGTCGCGGGGTCGTCGATGCACTCGAACAGGTAGAAGAAGGCGGTGTGCTGCTGGTTGTAGTCGTTGTAGGTACGGTTGTCGAGGACGGCCAGGCGGCCGACAGGGCGCTTGGCGTCATCGAGGGCCAGCAGGAAAGCAGCCTCGGAGTGCCGGAAGAAAGGGTGGCGCTGCCGGTCGAGCATGCGCCGGGCGTCGGTTTCCAGCGGCGGGACCCACTGCGCGATGTTCTGGTAGATGGCGAAAGGGAGCTCGAGGAACTGCTTCACGCGCCGGCGGTGGTGGGTGTCAATGGAGATGACATGCATCGAAGAGGCCTCCGTACGGGATGGGGCAAGGCGGCTCCGCACGCGCGGTGGTGCTCGCGGCGCGGGCAGGGCCGGAGGGTGAGGGTCCCGGAGGATCACGAGGCGGGATCCCGCACGCGGCCGAGCGAACCATGGGCCTCATGGGGTCCGCCCCTCCTCGATCTCCACCCCGGGGATGTGCAGGGAGCAGCCCTGATGGGTGGGGAAGGAGGCCAGGATGCGGGCTTCGGTTCCGACCAGCTCGGCCGGGCAGGCCTGGAGATCGGCCTGCTGCCACGGGCGGCTGAGGGCGGCCACGCGGTGCAGCACGATGGTCCACTGCCGCTCTTGAGCCAGGCCGGGTAGGTCGCCTTCGGGCGGCGACACGCGCACATCGACCTGGTCCTCGCGCGGCTCGGCCTCGATCCGCGTCGATGCAGCTTGGCCCCGCTGGTAGGCCCGCGTCAGGCCATCATCCTCACGCAGGACGTACGAGCCCCCAAACGGCGGCCACAGATGCAGCTCGAGATCGCCGAACCCAGGGGTGTTGGACGTGGAGGCTACCGCAAGCACCATCGGCAAGATGGCTCCGCCGCGGACGAGCAGCGGGACACGATCGAGCGGCGCCGGGACGGTGGTAGCAGCACCTCCGGTCCAGGATTGGCTGGTCCAGAAGTCGTGCCATAGCCCGCCGGGGAGGAGGACCGTTCTCGATCGCGCGCCGGCGTCCAGCACGGGTGCCAGCAGCAACCGGTCTCCGATCATCACCTGGTCGTCCGTGACGGCGAAGCGCGCGTCGCCGGGGAACTCGAGCATCATCGGACGCAGCAACGGCTGCCCGGTCAGGTGTGCCTCCCAAGCCAATTGGTTGTAGTAGGGAAGGAGACGGTAGCGCAGTCCCGTCAGTCGGCGGAAGTTGTCCTCAGCCGCCTTACCGTGGGACCAGGGGTAGCGCGTCGGGTCGATCTCCGGCGGACGCCAGAAGTAGCGGGCGATCGGCGCGAACAGCGCCCACTGCGCGTAGCGCATGTGGGTCTCGGGTGTGGTGCGCCCATCCAGCCCAAACACATCGGCGGTCCAGTAGGCGAATCCGGCCAGACCAAGGTTGAGCCCCGCCCGCAGGGTACTGCGCATGTGCTGGAACGTTGGCGTCTGGTCGCCCAGGAAAAGGCCGGGATAGCGCTGCGACCCAGCCCACACCGAGCGGGCATAGACCAGCGGACGGCGGTCGTCCAGATCCTGCAATGCCTCGAAGGTTGCCTTGCCGTAGTAGAAGCCGTACAGGTTGTGATGTTCAGCGCCGAGGAGCCCCAGGGCGCTGCGCGCCGTGGCCGGAAGGTACTCTCCATCATCATTCTTGAAGAAGGCGATTCCCTGACGGAGCAGCGGCTGGAGCTTGCCGGCCCACCACTGGACAGCGCGGCGACTTGTGAAGTCGATCATGCCGCCGCGCCCGAACCACCACCAGACGCGAGGGTGGCTGAGCAGGTCTTTCCGAACGCACTCTCCATACTCAGGCAGGGCGCGATCGTCGGTGTGTTCCTCGCCCGGAGGCAGGTTGCGCAGGCGCCAGTTGAGGATCCGTTTCGCGACAGAGATGTTCTCCCGGTTGACGAACGGTGTCAGGATCAGCCCCAGGCGGATCCCGAGGCCGCGCAGCTCTGCGATCAACCGTCCGGGATCGGGGAACAGCGACCGGCGCCAACGGAAGTTGTGGAAAGCCTCTTCCCAGTGGTAGTCGAGGATGATCACGTCGAGTGGGATGTTCCGCCGGCGGTGCTCGCGCGCCAAAGCCAGCACGCGATCCTGGTTCTCCTGCGGGTAGCCCGTTCCCCACAGCCCGTGTGCCCAGCGCGGGAGCAGAGGCGGCGTGCCGGTCAGGCGCGTATAGATGCGGAGAATGTCCTTGGGCGTGTCACCGATGAGGACGAGATAGTCGGCGGATCCCCCGGGAGCTTCGACCGTCAACTCGCGCCGTCGTGGGTCGATCCGCCAGCGGCTGGGGTGGCCGTTCAGAAGCAGCAGGCCATACCCGCGCTGGCTTATGAAGAACGGCACCGCCGAGTAGCTGCGATGCCGCTGCAAGAAGGACGGCGTATTGGCGGCATCCAGACGGATGCGGCCGCCGGTGCGGGCGAAGGCGGCGAACTGCTCGCCCCAGCCGTACAGCACCTCTCCGGATTCGAGCTCGAAGGAGAGATGAATCCCGCGGCGCAGATCGGGTGGGCGCGACTCGGACAGGAGGACGCTCTCGTCCGTACGCAGCAGATGCAGGCGCCCTGATCGCACGGCGGGATGGGCCAGGGGTGCTTCCTCCGGCAAGGCGGGACCACGAGGAACCAGGACATCGGGGAGCCAGGCGGGATCGGGCGGGAAGGTGCTCACGCCGCGCGGCGCATGGGTGATCCGTAGCGCGCCGGGGGCCAGCACCTGGACCCGCACTCGCGTCTTGTTGGTGAACAGTGTGTCGATCGGCATGACCCCGCGACTCCCATCGCGCACGCGTGATGGGCACCCACCGGATGCTTGTGCACGTGCCGCCTGGGAGGCGCGGGGCAAGTATAGAACGGTTGGCTTCGGACGCCGTACTCGCCGGGCGAGGCGAAGGGGAATGGCAGGTCAGCGCGGACGGCGGAGGAAGGTGACCAGATGTGCCAGGGCTGCGCCGACGCTAAGCAGAGGAAGAAGGAGCCAACTGCCTTCCGGGCCGAAGCCCTGATCGAGGGCGAGGCCCGGCGTCGGAAGCGAGTGCAGGATGCCCTCCACCGGCGCGCCGCCGAGCGGGAGTGAGAGCGTCAGGCCGACCACCACTGCCCATCCGAGGCGGGCGCCGATCGAAATGTGCAGGGACCCGGTGAGCCGCGCCAGCAGGCCGAGCAGGGCGCCGGCCGCCAACGCATTGAGGCAGATGGCCAGGGACGCCGGGGCGAGAACGACCCGGTAGAGCGCGAACAGCAGGGCCGGAAGCAGCGTGGTCAGTTCTTCAGGCCAGCGGCCGCGGCGCAATGTCCAAGGCATATACCCGCGGAACACAAGCTCTTCACCGACCACCAGGCTGCCGATCACAATGGCCGACCCCAGGGCGTCCAGGAGCACATCTACGCCGCCCTCAAGCGATGCGTGGCTGGCGCCAAACGTAAGGTCGCCAGCTGCCAGCGCCAGGACGACCGGGATACCGGCAAGGAGGGCGCCTCCCGCCACACCAAGTCCAAATCCGGCCCAGCCGCGCGGGATGCGCCTCCAACCCAAGCCGCGCAGGTCTCCCTGCCGGTCGATCCCGCGCATGAAGACTCCCACCCAGACGAACGCCCCGGCCATCGCCAGGACCGAGGCCAGGGCGTGCAGGAGGAGAAGTGCGTCTTCCAGGTGGAGGGAGGCTTCCTGGAGTGAGTGTCCGCCGATCCAGCGTTGGTAGGCAAGATACGCGACACCCATCGGCACGGCAAGCGCCGTCAGCGTGGCGGTGAAGGCGATACCCAGTGCGAGAGTACGACCCAGGGCGGCCAGGCGGGACGACGGGACGGAACGGCCTGCCGTGGGTTGCATCTCGACCTCGCTAGTCATCGCTACCACCGCCTCCATAGAATTCGCGTCAAGGGTACTCCCCGAATTACCGTGGATGGGGGATTGACGCCGTCTCCTTCCGTGGTATTCCTGGTTTGTGGACAGCGAACGGACCAGACATGCGACCTACAACATCCACTACCACTTCGACTGGATACCCAAGTATCGGGTCCCTGTTCTTGTGGGGCCGGTCGCCAAGCGGTTGTCGGACTTGCTGCATTCCAAGGCGTCCGAACTCGGCGGCGAAGTACTCGACCTCGCAATTCAACCCGATCGCGTTCACCTGTATTGTTCCTTCCCGCCTACGCTGGCTCCCCACCAGATCATGTATCGGTTGAAGGGGTTTACGGCTCATGCCCTGCGCCGGGGATTCCCCGCACTGAACACAAGACATCCCAATCTGTGGACACGCACCTACTATGTCAGTACAGCGGGGCGTGTCTCGGCCGCAACCGTGCGCCGGTACATCAAAGGCCGCCGGTAAGTGGTCCGTACCTACCGGTATCGGCTCTATCCCAACAAGACCCACCAGGCTGCCCTGGGGAATGTCCTATTCGCTGCGTGTGCCCTCTACAACCATGCCTTGGCCTACCGGCGCAAGCGGTGGAACGAGAGTCGCCGAGGCGTCTGGTACAACGAGCAAGCCGGCATGTGGCGGGACTGGCGTAACGAGGACCCGGCGGACAACCCCTTGCGGCTCTTGAACATGAGCGCCGGCCAGCAAGTTCTCCGCCGCCTCGACAGTGCCTATCGGGAGTTTGTGAAAGGCAAGCGCGGCCGACCGCGCTTCCGGCGCCTCGACCACTTCAACAGCGTGGCTTTCAAGCCCGGCGATGGGGCGGCGCTCAAGGGCGGGCGACTCTACCTGCAGAATGTCGGAAGCGTGCGCGTGAACTGGCACCGGGAGGTCCCGGAAGGGGAGCTCAAACACATCATCATCGTTCGCAAGCCGTCCGGCTGGTACGTTTGCCTCCAAGTCGAGATGCAGAAGAACATTCCCGCGCACAGCCTCAACCCCCTTGTGGGCGTAGATGTCGGGATCGCCCACGCTCTGGTGCTTTCCGATGGGACAGTCTTCGACAACCCGCGTCCGCTGCAGGGGTCGCTTCCCGCGCTCCGGCGTTTGCAGCGTTCGGTTGCCCGGAAGAAACGCGGCGGCAGCAATCGAAAGAGGGCCGTCCTCAAAGTTGCACGCCTCCAAGAGCACATCGCCAATCAGCGCCGGGATTTCTGGCACAAGGTCACGCGAGGGCTTGTGACCACCTACGGAACGGTTGTCCTGGAGAATCTGTCACTCAGCTTCATGCTTCAGAACCGCGCGCTTTCTCAGGCCTCGCACGATACCGGCTTGGGGATGTTCCGCGAACTGCTCGACTACAAGGCTGTTGAGGCCGGAGTCGAAGTCATCGCGGTGTATCCCCGGAACACAAGCCAAGTCTGTTCGGCTTGTGGGAGTATCGTTCCGAAGGTGGTCTGTGTTCGTGTGCATTCCTGTCCCGACTGCGGTCTTGTACTCGACCGCGACATCAACGCAGCTCGGAATATTCTTCGGCTCGGACGGAGCCGTTGGGGCGTAACGTGGCCGGTTGCCGAAGGTCCGGCACCTGCGGGCGGCGAGCGTGCCCCAAGATGCTCTCCGGCTATAGCCGGGAGAGTGCGTCACCTCGTGGCAGGAGTTGCAGAACTACGGCTGCTCGTTGACCCACTGGAACGCGGCCCCGCCGGCAATCAGCGCGATGAGGCCGATCCCGGCCAGGGCTGCCAGGGCGAAACTGCAGCCACGGTTCATCGGACGCACCGGGTTTCGGGATCTGTGGGGATACGCTCATCCGGTCCGTAGGCCTTTGAGAAGTAGTTGGTCTCCGGCCGGAAAGGTTACGATGACCCAAGTACTGCCTGCCATTGCTTCCACGCTCTCAGCCGAGGGCACCCCGTGGGAGCGACTGACCTGGAAGTCGCCGGGGAGTCCAACTCATCGGTCTCCGGCATCGTCGCGCATTGCGTTAAAATCGTGGCTATCGTGTGCGCAGAACGTCTGAACTCGATCTCCGTGAGCCTGGATCAGATCTCGGAGAGCCACCCAATGACGCCGAGGCATCTTGAACCCCCAGGTCACTAGCGTCTCCATTAGCTGTCCGCTGGGATGGGAGTACGGCTGCACCGGATCGACCTGCCGGTAGTATCCGTACGCATCGCCACAATGCAGCAGCCAATGGTCGCCCACCCGCACGCCGACGGCGCAGTGACCTCGGGTGTGGCCTTGGAGCGGGATCATGACGAACTCGGTCTGCCCGATCCGGACCGGCGGGGCGCACCGCATGCCAAACCACACATTGTCGAAGGCAACTTCGGGCTGCCACCTGGGACCATGCGCCCTGTGCTCCGGCCGGTAGGCCCGCCACTCCATCAGCGTCCTGGGATGCTGGCTGGCCTCGATCTCACGCGCAGAGGCGTGGACGATCGCGTCCGGAAAATCCCGGAGCCCGCCAGCGTGATCCAGGTGCAGGTGGGTCATGAAGATGTGCCTGACCGCCGCTGGGTCGTGGCCCAACGCCTCGATCTGCCGGATGGCTGTCTCTTTGACCTGGCGCTCGCCGCCAACGATGTCTGCGAATTGCCTCACCCCGGGAGAGGGGTTGGTGCAATCGCGCACGCCCCAACCGGTGTCCACGAGTGCAAGCCCGTCGCCGGTATCGACCAACAGACAGTGAATGACGCCGTGGCCCCGCCGGAAGAAGCTGCCCGTTCCGTCGCGCGCCGGCAGACCATACGGACGCATCGTCCCACAGTTGAGGTGATGGACTCGCGTGATGACCTCCCTTGGTTATGGACGGCGTCGGCGGCCCCAAGCCAATCGATGATCCTTCACCCGGCAAACCCCCGTCAGGCGCGCCGGGCTGTGGGCCTGCAAGGATCCCGATCGAGTCGCGCCTCCCGCGCGACAGCGTGCGCAGGGAGTGGGACCTCCGATGGATCGCGTGCCTGCCTGCAGCTCGCCCCGCGTCCCAGCGTCCTTCCTTGTCCTCGCTCCCGCGGGCTTCCACGGTGCGCCACGACCGGTCAGTTGCGGAAGCGCAGGCTTGCCGAGCATGCGACGCTAGAACTCCTCGCGTTCGAACCGGAGCAGCGCGATCCACACGAACACCACGATCTCAACCGCGATCGCTGCGAGCGGTATCAACGAATAGGGCGGCTGCCCGGTCAGCAGCGCTGGCACGATGGCGTCATTCTGATTGTTGAGCGGGATCACCAGCGTCCAGGGCAGGGCGTACTTCAAGGCCGGCAGCATGCCAATCAGGTACTGCTGCATGAAGAGGAATCCCAGGCTGATGCCGATGACCGGGCCGCGACCGCGGAACAAGGTGCCCAGCATCAGGGTGAGGGCCAAATAGAACAAGTGGCTAAGGAAGATGACGCCCAGGGCGGGCAGGAAGCGAGACAGGTCGAGCGGGGCCTTGGCTGCAAGGCTGAGCATGGCGAAGGCGATGATGCCGGGAAAGACCACCATCGTCGCCAGGACACCCACGCTGTTGGCGGCGAACTTGGACAGGATGAACGCCGGGCGCGAGACCGGCTTCGAGAGCACCCACGCCGCCGTCCCCTCTTGCTTCTCCCCCACGATGGCATCCTGCATCACGATCACCACGGCCACCGCCGGGAACAGGCCGGCAAAGATGGAGTAGATGAAGAGCGCCTCATCCAGCGCGAAGTCCGGCGACCCGAAGATGATGGCGCCGAGCATGAAGCCGATGATGCCTCCCCAGATCAGGCACTGGATCCACCACAGCTTGGTCTTCCACCAGGCGGCGAACTCGTTGCTGAGCAGATTGCCAAGTCCGCGGCGCCAGCCGCGCTCGGTCACCATCACGAAGGCGCTATTGCCGGACATCCTGGCCTCCTTGCACAACCTGCATGAAGATGTCTTCGAGCTCATACTGCTTGCGCCGGAACTCGGTCACCAGTACCGGGCCGTTGACCAGGAGCTTCAACAGCTGAGCCTCCGCCGCCTGGGGATCGCTGACGCTCACCTGCCAGGCGGTCTCACCGGCATGCTCGCCGGCATGAAGGCGGGTCACCCAGGGCTGGGCCTGGACCTGCCGGCGGGCGGCTTCCACATCGCCCCGCAGGTGGACGATGTAGACGGCGCCTTCCCCCCCTGCCAGCAGTTCCTCGATCGGACCCTGCGCCACGAGCGACCCTTTGTCCAGGATGACGACGGTGTCGCTCACGCGCTGGACATCGTCCAGGATGTGCGTCGAATAGAACACGGTCGTGTACTTGCGCAGGCGGGACATCACTTCCAGGACGTCTCGCCGGCCGATCGGATCCAGGCTGGCCGCCGGTTCATCCAGGATCAACAGGTCCGGGTAGTTCACCTGGGCCTGGGCGATCCCCAACCGCTGCCGCTCCCCTCCGGAGAAGGTCTTGATGGGCCGGTCGGCCTTCTCGTTCAGGTCGACCAGGTGGAGCATCTCGTCGACGCGTTCCTCGATCGCCGTCTCCGGCCCCTTGAAGAAAAACCGCGCCGCGAAGCGCAGCGTCTGCCGGGCGCTCATGTGCTCGTAGAAGTGCGGTTCCTGGGGCAGGTAACCGACGCGGGCGCGGATGTCGACGCTCTCTCCCACAATGTCCATCCCGAACACGCTCGCTGTGCCCGCCGTCGGGCGGATCAAGCCGAGCAGGAGCTTGATGGTTGTCGTCTTCCCGGCCCCGTTGGGCCCCAGGAAGCCAAAGATCGAATTGCGCTGCACGACAAGGTCCAGCGATTTGAGCGCCTGCACTCCCTTGTAGGTCTTGGTCAGCTGGTGCGTCTCGACAACGGCGGGTGGTAGTTCACTCACAGGCGTTTCTCCTTGATGTGCGGTGGGCGCATTGGGCAGTTTCCGGGCCTGGCCGGATCGGCGCCGAACGCTGGGCCGTGATCAGAGATTCCCTGCCCGAGCTGGATGACGGTGGGCCGCAGGTGTACCCAGTAGTACCGGTCGGATGCCGTGTGGATCTCATGGGAGGGGGGCGGGCGGCTGTGCCAGCCGCGCCTCCACCTCGGCTCGCGTGACCACGCGGCCGGTGCCGCCGGGGCCGAGGGTCGACAGCCCCCCGACGACGTTGCCCCAGCGCAGACACTCGGCCAGCAGCCTTCCATCCAGCCGGGCGGCAACGAAGCCGGCGTCGAAGGTGTCCCCGGCACCGGTCGTGTCCAGCGGCTGGACGGGCAGGGCCGGGACGTAGGCGATCTCACCGGCCTCGCACGCATACGCTCCGCCGGCACCGTCCTTGATCACGACGCACGGGGTCAGCGACGCCAGCACGTGTAGGGCGCGCAAGACGTCAGGCTCGCCCGTCAGCCGGTGAGCCTCGGAGGCGTTGGGCATCAGCACGTCGACGGCGCGCAGCGCTCGCCGGACGCGCGGGGAGCTCATCCGGGCACTCTCGTAGGAATTGCCGTCCATCACGATCTGCATGCGCCGGGCGCGCACCATCAGCAGCGCGGCATCGAGCAGCGGGCCGGAGTACAAGCCTGGGACGTACAGCACCCGTGCCCGGACTCTGGATAGCGCTCTGACCGCCGCCGGGATCGCCGGGGCAGGATCGTAGTACGCCAGGAAAGCGCGGTCGGCCGGGAACGATGCGGCGATGGTCAGATTGCGCAGCGGGCGAGGGTGGTGGACGAAGTGGGTCTGGTCCAGGCCTTCCGCCCGCACGTGGTCGAGCACGAATTGGCTATAGGAGTCACTTCCGAAGTCGGCCGCCCAGGCTACCCGCAACCCCAGACGGTGCATGGCTACGGCGGCGTTGTACGCGCCGCCCGGGATCTGCGCGCACCCGGTGGCGACGATCTCCTTGCCCAGCTCCGGCAGCGACGGCAGGCCGGTCAGGATCAGGTCGAGGCAGTAATCGCCGACGACAAGAACGTCGTAGTCAGGCATGGGTCGGCTGCACAGCAGTGGACGCTCCGAGCATTTGCATGCCGGCGGTCCTTCCGATCGCGCTCGTCGTCAAAGTCATGCGGCTTTTGCAGGAACTCCTACTGAAGCTGCGGGAAGTGCGGTGCGTGCTTCACCTGGAACTCGGTCAGAATGGCGCGTGCCTTCGCCACGTCGCTCACCAGCGGGTGGAGGGTCAACGCCTCGAGGGCCTTGGCCCACGACCCTTCCACCGTCGCCTCGATGGTTAGGCGCTCGTAGGCCTTGACGCGCTGCATAAGTCCAAGGCACTCGACAGGGATACGCCCGATCGCCAGGGGCTGGACGAACTGCTTGCCGACCACCGCCGGAATCTCGACGACGTCGTCTTCGGCCATGCCGGCGACTGCCCCGTGGTTGGGAAGGTTGAGGATCATCACCCGTGAAGTGCCGCGATGCAGGGTCTCAATCAGATCAAGGGCGACTCCCGCGTACCCGCCTCCGTCGCCGGCTTGGGTCTTCAAGAGCTCGCTGCCAGCCTCCGTCTGCTCGTTCACATAGGTCTGGCTGCGCTGCTCGAGGTAGGTCTGATAGCGACCGACCATGGCCTGGCGCTGCCCGGCTGCCTGCATGCGCTTCAAGTCTTCCAGGGAAGTCCTGTTCAATGCCAGGAGGAACTCGCCGCGCGTCTCGCCCTTCCGAAGGATCTCTTCGACAGCCTGCCGGGCGTGATAGTAGTAGTACAGGTACTCATTAGGGATCATTCCCAGCGAGACGATGAACTCGGGATCGAAGCGCATGCCCGGGAATCCGCCGGCGGCGCGGATCATAGCCAGGAAGGTGGGCAGGTAATCCTCGCCGCGGTGCAGGACGCGACGTACCCATCCCAGATGATTCAGTCCGAAGTAGTCGAGGTACACCTCAGACGAGGGCACATCGAGCAGTGAGGCGGCCAGCTGGAGCATCGTCGACGGTCCGTCGCAGATCCCCACCGCACGTGGCCAGCGACCGACACGATGCACGCCTTCGGCCAACAGACCGGACGGGTTGGCGAAGTTGACCAACCACGCCTCCGGGCACAACGAGCGCATGCGGTCCAGCACCCCGAGCAGGACCGGCAGCGTCCGCATCGCCATGGCGAACCCACCGGCGCCGGTGGTTTCCTGGCCGAGCAGGCCATGCGCCAGCGGGACGCGCTCGTCGATGATGCGCGCTTCCATGCCCCCGACGCGGAACGTCGTGATGACGAAGTCCGCGCCCTGCAGTGCGTCGTCCAGGCTCGTCGTGAGCTGGGTCTGGAAGCCGACCTCGGCTCGCCCGCTCAACTCCTGTGACAAGGCGCCGAGCAAATGGAGGCGGGTCTCATCGAAGTCCATCAGCGCCAGGCGGCGCAAACCGAGGCGCTCGTGGCGTTCCACCAGCGCCGAGTAGATCAACGGCATCCGCATTCCGGCGGCGCCCAGGATGGCGATCTTCATTCAGCCTCCCTCGCGTCGAGGACCTGGCGCAGGCTAGGTTGTTGTTGCCAGCCGCGCCTTGTCCACGTCGGCGCGCTGCCGCAGCTGGGCTCGCAGCCCCAGGATGTCCCGCGGGACGAAGAACAGCGCCCCCAGGTAGAGGCCAAAACACACCAGCCAGGCGGTGAGGCACGTCACCAGAATAGAGGTTTCGAGGCTGGTGGCGTCGGCAATGATGCCGGCGACGAGCGGCGCCAGCGCCGCGCCGCTGAACTCCACAAGGGACTCTGCGGCAAGCGTCGTGCTGCGGACCTCCGGCAAGGTCACGTCGTAGATCGTGGCCAGCACGTTGGGCGATGACAGCGGCATGAACACCGCCGTTGCGCACATCAGGATGAAGAACTGCGTTCTCTGATCGTGCGGGGTGTTGAGGGCGAAGAACATGAACACGGCGCCCAGGAGCACCCCGGTGCAAGACACCAGCACCCTGCCGTTGAGCGTGCGCTTGAATACAGCGTCCCCCAGGGTCCCACCGAGGAGGTAGCCGCTGGCCAGGACCAGGATGACAGGCGCCATGGTGAACAGGACGGAGTCGTTGTCGTAGCCGCGCTCGCGGATCAGGTATCCGAAGAAGAAGAATGTGATCACATTCCACGGGAACTGGCCAGCGAAACCTTGGGCGAAGATGAACCACATCGAGCGCTTCTGCACTGCCAGCTTGGCCTCGGCCCATGAGAAGCGGAACTGGCGCAGTTCCTCCACGCCTTCCAACTCAGGCTCGGCCCGGCCGCGGGGCATCTCGCGGACGCCAAAGAAGATGAGCACGGCGACCACCAGGCCGAGCCCTCCGGTGATGTAGAACACCGATCGCCAGCCCCCGATCAACGGAGCCACCATCAGCGCCAGGACCATGCCCAGAAGATAGCCGATGGGCTGGGCGACATACAGCAGTCCGTACACCCGACCCCGCAGGCCCGGCTCGAAGTAGTCGGCCACCAGCGAGTACAGGCCCGGATAGGACGAGTCATCGATGCCGGTGGAGGCACGCGTCGCTAGGAAAGGGACGTAGGCGCGCATCAGGGAACTGAGCCACGTCGTGGAACCCCATATGAACGCGGCCAGCGCCAGCAGCTTGGCTCGGGCATAGCGGTCATACAGGTAGCCCCATGCCGGATACAGGATCGTGGCCACAATCAGCGCGCCGGTGTTGATCAGCCCCCATTGCGAGTTGCTGATCTTGAACTCGCCCATGATGGGGACTTGCATCGAGCCGATCATCAACCGGTCTGTCTGGTGCAGGAGTGTGAACAGGAAGAAGACGACGATCACGAACCACCGGTAGCGGGAGAGGTTCTTCATTGGACATCCCTCCTAGGGGTAGCAGGGCTCCATAGCGCGGGTTCAGCCTCGCATGCTCACCAGGTTCTCCACCAACGGGTGAAAGCGGACGTAGCGGAAGGCTTCGCCGTAGGCGACGCCAATGCGGGCGCCGACCTCGGCAGCCTGCGCTCGCAGCGCCCACTCAAGCGCCATCATCGGCTCAGCCGCCATCGTGCCCAGGATGGCCTCAACGTCAAGGCCGGCGACGCGCGCCTGACGCACGACATCCTCGACCAGGAAAACCACCTGAGTCTTGTGCTCCGCAAGTGCCTTGAGCTTCACGTCCAGGGTGGTGCTGATGTCGACGACGCGGTTGGTGCTCGGCAGGTGCTCGGAGTAGAAGTACTTCTCGGCGACGAAGTGCGGCTGCACGCCTTGCTCGAGGTGCTCCGGATGCATCAGGGGCAGGTGCGAGAAGGCCAGCGCGTCCGAAGCCGCCCAGGCCACCGCCCGGTGATCGGGGTGTGGGTCGTACGGTGCGAACGGGTCTTCGGCGATGACCACATCCGGCCTCAGCCGTCGAATGGCGCGGATGAAAGCCTCGCGTAGCACGCCGGGCGGCAGGTGATCGAGCTCGAGGTCCGGGAAGCCGAGCAGGATCGGTGGTTCGGCTCCTAGTGCGGCGGCCGCGCGCCGGCCCTCTTCGGCGCGCAGGTCGGCCAGGGCGGGGCTGTCGTGATCGAAGGACCCGCGGCGCCCGTCGGTTGCCACCAGGATGTGCGCGCGAGCCCCCTGGGTGATCAACTTGGCCAGGGTACCGCCGGCGAAGATCTCGGCGTCGTCGGGATGGGCGGTCAACGCAAGCACAACCGACGGCATGGGTTACTCCTGATGGCCGGGAGCTCCGGCGGCGCGGCTACATCGCCGCGGAGGCCGGAGCGCGATCAGGCGGATAGTGATCCTGGTATCGGCACGTAGCGTTCAGGCTGCAGAAGCTGCAGGCCGAGTCGCCGACAGTCATCGTCTCGCCGATCCCCAGGACGAGCGACAGCGACTTGCGCGGGATCATCATCCCCGTTTCGGTCAGGCGCACGCCCGCTTCACCCGGATCAAGCAAGGCGAAGATCTGACCCTGACCTTCTGGGACCGGCCAGCCGATCATGCCTGGCGAGAGCGGCAGGCTGGCATGCCAGCCGCGGGTTTCGGCCTCGCGCTCGAAGCTCCGGCAAGCCATCCCGCCAAGCGCCTCAGCGGCCGCCGAGCCCAGCCCGTCGAGCGCCAGGGCGAAGACCGGGTCGACGTCCATCTGGCGCGCCACCTCATCTTCGAGCGCTGCGCCGATAGTGCACACCATGATGACAACCTGGCTGGCGCCGGCGAAGTGTTGGGCGATCAGCGAACCCTCCAGCACACCGCCGTCGAGCACCAGGCGTTCATGCCGCAAGCCGCGCGCCGTCAGGCGCGCGTAGGCGACCTTCGGCTGCAGCAGCGGCGCTCCTGCCTGCAGGGCGCGTTCGGCCTGGGCGACGAGCGCCGGGCGGCGGAGGCGCAGAACGGCCGGGTCCGCTCCCTGGCCGCGCAACACCTGGTCAACCTCCAGTTCAAGCACCCAGTCGCTCAGAACGGGCATCCGGTTTCAACCGCCAGTGGTCATGTGGAGGGGAATGATACCTGCGAGCGAACAGCGCTCCAAGCCCGGGTCTGGAACCGTGGAGCTAGAGGCGCAGGCCCTCGATCAGCCGCGCCAGCGCATCGGCCTCGCCGACGTTCCCCGGGAATACGATCAGCGGCAGGCCCGGCCAGCGCGTCTCGGGTCCCATTTCCCAGACAGGCACGCCTGGCAGGATTGGCCCCATAACTCGAGCGGAGCGCATGCCCAGTGCCTCGGTGGCCAGGTCGCTGGCGGTGATGCCGCCCTTGGCCACCAGGTAGCGCGGCGCGGCGGGGAGGCCGCGCACGACATCGACCAGCGCGGTGGAGACCTGACGTCCGGCTTCCAGATCGTGCGGGGCGGTGGCCGCGCGCGTGGTGTACACGACCGCATCCTCGCGGACCGACCACGCTGATTCCACGGCCTCCGTCACACGTGCAATCTCCGCCCGGCGACCTCCGGAGTCCAGCACGGCCGGGACCGAGAGCTCGACCCACGCCAGCCCCGGGACGCGGCGCAGCGCATCGAGCTGTGCATCCGTGCGCGGGACGACCGAGCCGACGATTGTCAAACCGCCTCCCGCGCCGGAGGCCACAAGATCGGCGGGTTCCACGAACGACGGATCTGGGAGCCCGGCGAGGATCTTGACCCACGAGGCGGCACTGCGGAATAGCAGCCCGCTGCCTTCCACCGTGTGCACCGCCACGGCCAACACCTCAAGATCGCGATCGTGCGCCGCGTTCACCACACCGACTTGTCTGGGTCGGAGGCCCTCGAGCCAGCGTCGCGCGGCCTGGGGACCCTCGCGCCGTATTGCCATGATGGGGAGCCTGGCCACGTCGGAGGCGGGCACGCGGCCGCGGGTTTTCTCCTCCACCCATTGCGGAAGGCGCGAATGCTGGTACCCGAAAACCGGATCGCGGGCGAAGGCGGTCTGTGCTGCGGGAACAAGACGGTCACCCTCCTGCACCCAGTGGACGTCGTCGATGGTGAAGCGGCCACCTTCGGCGAAGAACGGGATCAGCAAGACCGAATGCTCGGCTCCAAGTCCCTCGGACAGCGCATCGGTCTCGGCCGGGAAGTGACCGCGCAGGGTGGAGTCGCTCCGGCTGACAATGAGAACGGGGCGGCCGACATGATGTGCCGCGGCGGCCAGGCCGGCGGCCAGCGATCGAACGATGGAAACGGCATCCTCGCGCGGGAGGCTGCGCGAGTTGGCAAGAAGGTAGAACGCGGGTTCGCCCGACTGGAGCGCCAGGCGCAGGTCTTCCGGCCCGGGACGGCTCAGGACCCGCACGCCGGCGACGGTCTGGGTCCCGGTGGGATCGTCGTCGAAAGCCACGACGCAGGCGCCGGAGGCTTCCTGGCGTCTGCGGATTTCAGTTCGCAGTCTATCGTCAGGCCAGAGCGGGGGGAGCTGGCTCAGGAAAGGCTGGGCGAGGACCGGCTCCGGTTCGCTCAAGCCCCGGCCTCGCGCAGCACGAGGGCAGCGCGCTCGAGGGCCAGGCGCGGGCTGGAGAGGATCGGGCAAGCCAGGGCATCCGCAGGCAGCCCTTCGGCGACGCGAGCCATCGACGCCTGCGCCAGGACGATGACGTCGTTGCGCTGTGCCAGATCCCGGAGTGTCTCGCGCACGATGGTGTCGTGTCGCTCGGGGTCACCCCCGAAGAGCGCCGAATAGGCACCTTCCGCGAGCCTGGAATCGACCTTGACCTCGATGCCAAGAGCGCTCGCACGCGTCTGGATCAACTCGCTCGTTGGGCGCAGCGTCGTCGGCGCCGTCGCCGCCACACCGATGCGCGTGCCGAGCTCGAGGGCGCGGTCGACCATCGGCTCGTCGATCTTGAGCACCGGGATGCGGACCAACGTGCGAGCGGTCTCCGCACATGGCGAGATCGAGGAGCAGGTGAGCTGAACCGCCGTGGCGCCGGCCTGTTCGGCCGCGACGACGTGCTCACCGACGCGCTGGTGGATGAACGGCGAAAGGCCGCCCTGAGCCAGGACCACCTTGAGCAGGATCTCATCGGCGATGTGCCAGACCTCGGTGTCCGCTGGCAGCAGCTCGCGGCTCAGCCGGGTGAAGAGGTCGACCAGCGACGGCACGGTGTGGACGAAGACGAGTCGGCGCGTCATGCTTCCCCCTGGTATCAGACCAACGCCTGCGCTGGCGACTCAAGCAGGCCGACGATCTCGTCGAGGAAGCGGGCGCCCGCCGCGCCATCCAGCACACGGTGGTCGACGGACAAGCTGAGCTTCATCGTGGGGACCAGCCCGAGCTGGCCGCCTTCCGCAAAGGGCCGCTCGGCGATGCGCCCGGCGGCCAGGATCGTCGCTTGGGGCGGGTTGAGGATGGCATCGAACGAGTCAACGCGGGAGGCGCCCAGATTGCTGAGGGTAAAGACGCCGCCGTCGAAATCCTGGGGGAGCGATTTCCCGGCGCGGGCGCGCTCCACCAGCTCGGTGCGCGTCTTGACCAGGTCAGGCAGCGCCAGGCGATCGGCGGCGTGGATCACCGGGACGACGAGCCCGTTCGGCGTGTCGGCCGCTAGCCCAATGTTCACCGCCGGTGCCAGGCGCAGACCGTCTGGCGTGTACTGCGCCATCGCCTGCGGGTGGCGGGTGAGGGCGCGGGCGCAGATCAGGACGAGCAGATCGGAGATCGTGACCCGCAATCCATGGCTGGCCTCGAGGGTCGGGAGCAGCTCCTGGCGCATGGCCAGCAGGCGGCGGGCGTTGACCTCGGCATGCAGGTAGAAGTGGGGAGCGGAGGTGAAGGACGCCACCATACGATCGGCCATGATGCGCTGCATGCGGGTCAGCGGTGCAGCGGCGACCGTCGAGGGTGGAGCGGCGCGGGCCGCCGTCTCGAGGTCGCGGCGCGTGACCCGGCCGCCCGGTCCGGTGCCCAGCACGCCCGCTACGTCGATCTTGAGATCGCCGGCCATGCGCTCGGCGACCGGCGTGAGCCGCGGCGCGGAGCTCGCGGCGTCCAGATCACGCTCGATAATGCGTCCCCCCGGGCCGCTGCCGGTGATGCGCGATAGATCCAGGCCGCGCTGGCTGGCCGCGCGGCGGGCGCGCGGGCTGGCGACAAGGCGACCGGAGGGATGCGGAGCGGGAGATGCGGTGGCGCGCGCGGGAGGACCAGCCTCCGATGTCTTCGACGGTGCAGCTCCAGCGGGCCGGGGCGCCGCAGCGACCTGGGCCGCTGGAGCGGAGACGACCTCATCCAGAGTCGCCGTGATATAGGCGACGACCGACAGGACGGCGACAGTCGATCCGGCGGGGGCGAGGATGCGGCGCAAGTAGCCGGCGGTGGTCGCTTCGACCTCAAGCGTGGCCTTGTCGGACTCGACGCTGAACAGCACGTCGCCGGGCCGGATCGCATCGCCCTCGTGCTTGGACCAGGCGACGATCGTGCCCTCGTTCATCGTCTCGCCCAGCATGGGCAAGATGACTTCGGTAGCCATGCGCCCTCCTACGCCAGCGCCTGGCGGATGCCGGCGATGATGCGCGCCACGTTGGGAATGGCGGCGTCCTCCAGGGGATCGCTCATTGGCACCGGCACATCGGCGGCGCACACGCGCACGATCGGCGCGTCGAGCCAGTCGAACAGCTCCTCCTGGATGCGCATCGCCAGCTCGCTGATGAACGAGCCGGTCTTGTAGCCCTCGGTCAGGCCGACGACGCGGCCGGTCTTGCGCACCGAGGCGGCGACGGTGTCCATGTCGAGTGGCTTGAGCGTGCGCAGGTCGACGACCTCGACGCTGATGCCCTCGGGCGCCAGCTTCTCGGCTGCCTCCAGGGCACGGTGGACCATGCGCGAGTACGTGATCAGGGTCACATCCTTGCCCTCGCGCTTCACGTCGGCCACGCCGTAAGGGATGATGTAGTCCTCATCCGGGACGAGGCCTTCGATGCCGTAGAGCATCTTGTGCTCGATGAACATCACCGGATTGTCATCGCGGATCGCGGCCTTGAGCAGTCCCTTGGCATCGTAGGGCGTGGCGGGCATGACGACGTAGATGCCGGGGAAGTGCGTCCACAGCGCCTCGAGTGACTGCGAGTGGTGGGCGGCGATGTTGCGCCCGGCGCCGCCCTCGGTGCGGATGACCATCGGCACGGTCGTCTTGCCGCCGAACATGTAGCGGTTCTTGGCGCCCTGGTTAGCGATCTGGTCCATCGCCAGCGGCGTGAAGTCGACGTACATGATCTCGGCTACCGGGCGCAGGCCGGCCATCGCCGCGCCGACGGCCGCGCCGCCGATCGTCGCCTCCGAGATGGGTGTGTCGCGCACGCGCTCTTCGCCGAACTCCTCGACCAGGCCGCGCGTGGCGCCGTAAGCTCCGCCATAGATCCCGATATCTTCGCCCAACAGGAAGACCTTCGGGTCGCGGATCATCTCCTCGCGCAGGGCTTCCTGGATCGCCTGCCAGTAGCGGATCTTGCGCGTCCCGAGGCCGCCGGCACGTACACGGGCGCGCAGCTCCGCCTCGCGCTCGACGTCGCGCGAGGTCCAATGGAAGGGCGCGTAGACGTGGTGCTCGAGCTCCTCGACAGGGGGCAGAGGCGAGGCGAAAGCGAAGTCGGTGGCGACGTCAATCGCCTTGCGTGCCGCCGCTTCAATCGCATCGACCTCGGCCTGTGTGGCGACCTTCTCCTTGACCAGCCGGCCGGAGAAGGCCGGCAGCGGATCGCGGGCCTTCCACGCCGCCTCTTCTTCCTTGGTGCGGTAGGCTCGCGGGTCGGAGCGCGAGTGGCCGTACCAGCGGTACGTCTTGCACTCGACCAGCGACGGGCCCTGGCCCTTGCGTGCCCGATCGACGGCCTTGGCCACGGCACGGCGCACGGCGATGACGTCCATGCCGTCGACGACCTTGCCCGGGATGCCGTAGGCGCAGCCGCGGTCGGCGATGTCGAGCTTGGCGGTAGCCTTCTCGAGCGGGACCGACATGCCGTACAGGTTGTTCTCGACGATGTAGACGACCGGCAGGTTCCACAGGGCGGCCATGTTGAGCGACTCGTGGAAGTTGCCGGTGTTGGAGGCGCCGTCGCCGAAGAAGCACAGCACGACGCTGTCCTTCTTCATCAACCTCTGCGCCAGCCCGGCACCGGTAGCGACCGGGATGTTGCCCCCGACGATGCCGGTGGCGCCCAGGTTGCCTTTCTCGACGTCAGCGATGTGCATCGAGCCGCCGCGGCCCAGGCAGTAGCCCGTCGCCCGGCCGCACAGCTCGGCCATCATCTTGTTGTAGTGCGCCACCCGTTCGACCTCGCTCTTGGCCATCGAGGCGCCGCGGGCATGGCAGTGACCGTGACCGCGGTGGGCGCTGGTGATCCAGTCATCTTCGCGCAGGACGGAGATGGCGCCGACGGCGACCGCCTCCTCGCCGGCGTACAGGTGCGAGGCGCCCTTGATCTGGTTCTTGCCGAGCAGGTCATACACGCGCTCCTCGAACAGCCGGATCTCCCACATCTGCCGCAGCAGGTCGAGGGCGCGGGCCTTCGGCAGGTCCATCGCCTTGGCTGCCGGCGCCGGTCGTTTCCGGGCCGGGGTGGAGCGGGTGGTACGGGTGGTGCGCGTCGCCATGGGTCACCTCATCCGATCATCCGGCGCGCGGGCGGCGCGCCTGGATGCGATCCACGAAGGAATCGTACGCCTTGCAGAACTCGCTGAGCGTGTTGGCCACCGGGGTCCAGCTCGCGGTGGCGGCGCTGTCCTCAAGGGACAGAGGGTGCGCCGGCCGCATGTCGGCCGACTCAGCCTCGCCGGCGGCCAGCGGGCCGAGCCAGTAAGCTTGCTTGAAGATCTCGCTGTATCGCAGGACGTCGAAGACATCGGGCGGCACCGGCGCCTCAATGCGATCACCGTCGAGCGGAATGGGGGGCAGGTGATCGAAGGCGCGGCGCACGTTGGGGAAGACGGTCAGGATGCCGGTGCCGACCACCTCGGTGATGTCCGGGATCGGGCCGGGAAGCCCGGCGTAGGCCGCGTCGGTGTACACGCGCAGCGAGGCGATGAGCGGCTTGACGCGTGACAGGTCGATGCCCTGGCGGACCAGGCAGCGGTGCAGCCGCTTGAGCACCGCCACGCCAGACCAGGCGGCCGCCTGGCGCGCCTGGGATTCGGTGATGCCCAGCCCGCTGAGCTCGCCGAGCTTGCCCAGTAACTCGTCGCGCACGGGGAATGCGAGGCGGCCGCTCATGTGCGCCAGCGTGGAGAAGATGGCTGCCCCCTCGGAGATCGCCGAGGCGAACGGAAGATGCTGGAACAGGCCGAAGTTGACGGTGATCGTCACGCCGATCCCGGCGCCGGTGAGCGCACGGCAGGCGGTCAGCCCGGCCTGTGTCCCGGGCAGTTTGAACACGACGTTGGGGACGCCGCCCTCGAGCCGGCGCTCGAGCTCGGCGCAGATCGCCGCCGCATCCCGCAGCATGCTCTCGGCGGCGTCGTGGCGTTTCGGATTGACCTGCAGGCTGACGCAGCCCATCCGCCCTTCGGTGAGCAGGAAGATCGGCCGCAGCCGGCGCATGTTGGCCAGGACGATCTCGAGCGTGACGGCGCGCGCCAGCGCGTCGCCGTCGGCCTCCGGCTGGGCGGTGATCAAGCTGTCGATCACCGGATCCCATTTCCCCGGCTCGGCTTTCCAGGCCAGGTCGATGAGGGGCGGGTTGCAGGTGACGAAGCTGGCGCCGAGCAAGAGCGCGTACGGCAGGAACGCGGCGTAGTCGTTGCTGATCTCGGTGCGTGTGGCGCCTGCCCAGCGCAGGTCTGCGATGCGGCGCAGGTTGCTGGACTCCACCGAGTCACCCACGGATTCGATGTAGCCGGTGATCGAATCGCCGACGAAGGCCGCGGCCTCGGCCTCGGGATCCTCGGCGGCCTCGGCGCGGAAGCGGGTGGCGGTATCGGTGCGCCACGCGGCGAGCACATCACCTGCCGCGCGCGGCGATTCTCGGCCGAGTCCAGTCACGAGATCGAGCAACTCGGTCGCGATGCGGCCGACCTGTAGCGGTGCCCCCGCCCGCTGCGGGTGCCGGGCGGCATTCGACAGGTTCCATGCCGGCAGCAGCGAATTGAGTCGCAGCGCAAGTTCGGCGGCGAAGTGTAGGAGGTGGGACTGCTTCTCGACGGTGGCGGTTGTGAAGGCGGCACGCAGCTGTGGCGTCATCTCGGCCACGGTCCGGGGAAAGTCCTGCAGGTCGGCGAAGTAGATCAGGTCATCCAGCGCTCGATCGACGGCGCCCGTGAGGACCAGGGACAGGGGGTCACGGCGCGCCCGGTCGCGGTTGCCCGCCAGCTCATCGCGCAGCCGCCGGCGCAGGTCTTGTGGGTCGTGATGAGGAAGCCCGGGCGTGGTTTCCATGAGCGACTCTTGAGGGCCCTACCGGTGTGCCGGCGCGGCGCATGCCCGCTGCCAGGCGGTGCGTACGAAGCGGGCGGCGGCGTCGATGCCGGCCTGGCCCTGGAACGAGGCCTCCTCCATGCACAGCCACCCGTCCCACCCGGACTTGACCAGCCGCTCCATTATGGCGGGGATGGGCGCGATTCCGGTGCCGATCGGAACCGGCTTGAGCTCTCCGAAGGCCGCCGTGTCGGCGACGTGAACACTGACGACGCGATCGAGAACCTGGTCGAGCAGTGCCAGGGGGTCGGCGGCGAACGCGGCGGCGTTGCCGGTGTCGAAGTTAATGCCCAGCCCGGACGGGGCGGTGCCGCGGGCGATCTCGAGAAAGATCTCCGGTGGCGTCGAGAAATCGGTGTACTCCCAGGCGCCAGGCTTGGCGTGGTTCTCATAGACCGGCCGGACGGGAGCGCCGCGCACGGCCTCGACCAGGCGCGAGAGTCCTTCCACGGCCCAGCCGATCCCTTCGGCGCGCCCGGTGGCCGGATGCGCCTGGCCGGCGGCGACGCGGATCAGCTCGGCGCCGAGCGCTTCGGCGATGTGCACAGTCTCGATCGCCAGGCTGAGCTCCTCCCGGCGCTGGGCGGCATCGGGGTGGGTGAAGTCGGGGTACGTTGTGATCATCGCCACGCGGCTGCCGGCGTCCTCGATCTGCCGGCGCAGGTTTCGCGCCTGCTCGACCGTACGCGGTTGGACGAAGAGGATGCTCAGGTCGATCGCGTCGAGGCCGAGCGCCCGCCCCATGCGCGCCCACTCGGCGACTGGCATGCGTCCGTCGATGATCTCGGCGAAGAAGGAGACCGGCAGGCAACTCAAGCGCATCAGGCAGCCTCCAGAAGCGGTCGCATATGCTCGACCGTCCGGCGCGCGGCCGTATCGGGGTCCGGCCATGCCAGCAGTTCGGCCGAAAGCCAGCCCGTGTATCCCAGCGCGCGCAGCGTGCGCACCAGCGCGGCGAAGTTGATCATCCCGCCGCCCGGCGGCATGCGGTTGTTGTCGCCCAGGTGGACATGCCACAACTTGCCCGCCTGCATCAGCGCGCGGAATGGCGTTTCCCAGGAAGCCTCTTCAATGTTGACGTGGTAGGTGTCTAGCAGAAGGCCGAGCGCCGGGTGGCCGACCGTCTCCACGAAGGCCAGGCCTTCCTCGGCCGTGTTCACCAGGTCGGCCTCGTAGCGGTTGAGCGGCTCGAGCGCCAGGCGCACGTCGGCGGTGGCGGCGACCTCGGCAGCCCGCCTCAAGATCTCCGCCAGCCGCGCGCGGCCATCTTTGCCGGCCCACGCAAGCTTGCCGCGGAAGCTGCCAATGGTCACCAGCGGCGCCCCGACGGCGGCCGCGAAGGCGATCAACTCGTGCAGCCGAAGGACGGCGCGGGCAGAGACATCGGGCTCGGCATGGAGCAGGTTGAGTCCGGATTGCAGGGCGGCTGCGCCGCTGCCGACGGCCGCGGCGCGCAGGCCGTGCGCCTCGAGTCCGGCGCGCAGGGCAGGGACGTCGAGCTGCGCCGGATCGGCGGTCATCAACTCGAGGCCGTCGACGCCCAGCGCCGCCGCCTTGTCGAGCTTCTCCAGCCACGCCCCCGAGAGCAGGGTGACGGGGAGGGTGAGGCTGACTTCAGGCGTCTGCACCGCCAGGGCAAGGCGCATGCTTCAGGCCTCGAGCTCCTGGCCGAGCTCTTGTTCGACCTCGCCGATCGCCCGGTCGAGCAACGCGAGCAGCTCGTCGACTTCGGAGGGGGTGATGACCAGTGGAGGGGCCATCAGCGTCATGTCACCTAGGGTTCCGTCGAGCGACCCGGTGCACGGATACGTGACCAGGCCGTGGCGCAGCGCCGCCCGCTCGACCCGGGCGCTTACCCCGCGTTCGGGGGGGAATGGTTCGCGGGTCGACCGGCGCCGGACGTACTCGAGCCCGAACATCAACCCCAGGCCGCGAACGTCCCCAATCAGCGGGTGGCGCTCCATCAGGCGGCGCAAGCCGGCCGTCACCTGCTCGCCGCGCAGACGCGAGTTCTCAACCAGGTTGTGATTGAGGGTGTAGGCGATGACGGCCAGCGCTCCGGCGCAGGAGACGGCGTTGGCGTTCAGCGTATGCCCGGCTTTGAACGGCGAGTGATGGTCCTGAAGCGCTTTCCAGATCGAGTCGCGGGCGATGACGGCGGACAGCGGGGTGTAACCGGCGGTCATGCCCTTGGCCGTGGCAAGGATGTCCGGCGTAGTTTCCCAATGCTCGATTCCCCACAGCCGGCCGGTGCGTCCCCAGCCGGTCATCACCTCGTCGGCGATGAAGAGCACGTCGTAGCGGTCGCAGATCTCGCGGATCACCTGGAAGTAGCCGGGCGGGGCGGGGGCCACGCCCAGGGCGGCGCCGACGACCGGCTCGGCGATGAATGCGGCGACGTTCTCAGCGCCCTGTTGACGGATGGTGGACTCCAGCGTGCGGGCGCAGAGCAGGTCACATTCCGGATACGTCTTCTCGAACGGGCAGCGGTAGCAGAAGGCCGGTGGGATGTGCGGCGAGTCAACATACATGGGCTGGAAGATGCGTCGGCGGGAGACGATGCCCGAGAAGCCGGCCGCGGAGATAGTGTTGCCGTGGAAGCCCTGCCAGCGCGCGATGATCTGATACTTGGACGGCTGGCCGCGCTCCACCCAGTACTGACGCGCCAGGCGCACGGCGTCGTCGGTGGCGTCGGTCCCGGTGCAGGTGACCCACACGCGGCTGGCGTCCTTCAATTCCCCCGGAGCCAGGCTCACGACCATGTCGGTCAGCTCGAGGAAACAGTCGTTGGTGAAGGCGTGCGCCGGGTAGAACGAGAAGCGCTGCGCTTGATCGAACATCGCCTGGGCGACCTCGGCCACGGCGTGGCCGATAGTCGTAACGACCGACGAGCCTCCTGAGCCGTCCAAGTAGCGGCGACCGTTGCTGTCGTACAGGTAGATGCCTTCGGCGCGAACGATGGTCGGGAACGGACGATCCCAATCCCGGTGGACAGCGTGGACATTCGGCTGGGTCATCATCCCTCTCCTGAGGATCCCGGCCGCGCGCGAGCTGGCCGTCGCGCGGCTTCATCCTGCAGCCGATCACGGCAAGTTATGAAAACGATTGCACACATCAAGGTTAGCATAGCGTTTGGGGGAAGTCAACTACAGCCGCCTGCCCCTGAGGGAGCCCTACGTGGCCCAACCCGATCCTGTCCCGAAGAATTCGTGGGCTGAGAGCACTTGGAACTGCCGCCTATCCGACTAGCTGGCGGGCGCGTTGACTCGGATTCTCCACCGTGCTATTATGGTCGCGCCCGGCTGAGCCGCAATCGTTTGCATGCCCGTGGGCCCTCAGGCCGGGGCCTCGCCGCTGGCTTGGCCAGGGTCGTCGACCTGTGAACGCCCTGCAGAATCGTGGGCGCGCGTGTGCTCCCATCCACGTTCGGCGTTGGAGGAAAGCCATCCATGCACCCCCACAGCCTGGAGCGCTTCGTTGATCTTCTCAGGTCACGCGGGTTGGCCGCCGCCCTGCTGGCCGACCCCGCCACCATCACCTGGCTGACGGGCTATGCCCCCCTGATCGAGACCGGGCCGAGCCCGTTCGAGGGCTCGGCGGTGCTCGCCTGGTGGCATGCCGGCGAGCTGCACCTGATCGTCTCCGACATGGAGACGGCGGCAGCCAAGGAAGCGGGACCATCGGCGGTTCACAGCTACCCCTCCTACTCGATCGAGGTGCCGTTGGCCGGGGCCGCGAACCAGGGCCAAGCGCTACTCGACGTGCTGAAAGACGCTGTGCCCCAGACCGGCAAGGTGGGAGTCGAGTGGCAGTGCCTCACTGCTCCCCTCGTCGATGCGCTGCGCCACGCTTTGCCGTCGGCCGACTTCGTGCCGCTGGACGGAGCGTTCGCCGGGCTTCGGGCGGTCAAGACGCCGGAGGAACTCACCCGGATCCGAGCCGCACTCGGTCTGTGTGACGCCGCCCAGAGATTCATGCAGCAGGCGCTGCAACCCGGCAAGACCGAGCTGGAGTTGTGGGCCTCCACCCGCGCCCATGTCGAGGGCCTGGCTGGCGGACGCTTGCCGATCCTGGCCGACCTGGTTGCCGGAGCGCGAACGGCCGAGATCGGGGGACCGCCGTCGGCGTATCGTCTGCAGCCGGGCGACCCGCTGATCCTCGACTTCGTCCCGCGGCTGCAGGGATACTGGGGTGACAACGCGGCCACGTTCTTCGCCGGCAAGCCCTCGGCCGTGTTTGAGAAGGCCTACCGCGTTGTGCGCCAGGCGCTGCAGCGCGGCGTCGAGGCAGCCCGGCCGGGCGTCGCCGCGCGTGATCTCGATGCTCTGCTGCGCGAGGCCGTGCGGGCGGAAGGCTACGAGCCCTACCCGCACCATTCCGGGCATGGCATCGGCGCCTCGTACCACGAGGAGCCGCGCATCGTCCCCTACAACAATCTGCAGTTGGAACCAGGAATGGTCGTGGCGCTCGAGCCCGGGGTCTACCTCCCCGGCGTTGGCGGCGTGCGTCTGGAGGACGTCGTGCTGATCACGGCCGGAGGCAACGAGGTTCTGACGACGCATCTGACTTGATGCGCCGCACGCACAAACCTGAGAGGATGGAGCGGAGAGCATGACGGACAGGAAGAAGGTCATTGTGACCGGAGCCTCTTCCGGCATCGGCCGGGCTACATCCGAGCGCTTCGCCCGCGAGGGCTGGGACGTGTGCGTCACGGCGCGGCGGGAGGAGCGGCTGCGAGCGTTGGTCGATGGCCTGCCGGCTGGTAAGCACCTGATCGTGGCCGGGGACTACAGCGACCCGCGCACGGCCGAAGCCATCGCCGACCAGGCGCGCCGGGAATGGGGCGTCGTCGACGCGCTGGCCAACTGCGCCGGCGTGTACTTCGGCGCCCCGGTCATCGACTCGACGCTTGAGGAGTGGCGCAAGGCCTTCGACATCATGATCGACGGCGCCCTGTACCTCACCCGGGCCGCGGTCCCGCTGATGACCCGCGGCGGCCGGATCATCCATGTCACCTCGATCCATCACGAGCGGGCGGAAGCGGGGAGCAGCAGTTACTCGATGGCCAAGGCCGCCCTCAATCAGTACTGCCGGGCACTGGCCCTCGAGCTTGCCCCCAAGGGGATCCTGGTGAACGCGCTCGCTCCAGGCTTCATCAACACCGAGATGAGCGTGGTAAACGGCGTCAACGAGCTGGAGGGCGAGTGGTTCCAGAAGGACTACGTCGCCGGCCATCACCTGCCCCTGAAACGCCCAGGCCAACCCGAAGAAGTGTCCGGCGTGATCTACTTCCTCGCCGGCCCCGACGCCACCTACTTGACCGGACAGGTGATCACGGTCGACGGCGGGCTCACGATCACGTTCTAGCTTCCTGCGCCAACAGCACCGGCGCAGGCCGGGAGCCGCGGGTCGCGAAGGGCTGGCCGGGAAGAATGTGGGGCGGTTCGCCGACCGGTTGGGGGAGGGTGAGTATGCTGCGACGGGATTTGATCCAGGGTCACGAGGCGCTCTGGTTGGAGAACGCCCGGCTGCGGATCGCCGTGCTACCACGCAAGGGCGCGGACATCTATGCCTTCATCCATTTCCCGACGGGGGTGGAGTTCCTGATGAGGACCCCTGACGGGTTGACGCCGCCCGGCGCTTCGCCTCCCGAGGATTTTCTCGAGAACTACGAGGGCGCCTGGCAGGAGCTCTTCCCCAACCACAACGATGCCTGCACCTACCGCGGCCGCCCGATCCCGTTTCACGGGGAGGTGGCGCTGCTGCCGTGGGAGGTCTCCGTCGAGGGGGATGACGCACGGGCGACGACGCTCAAGCTGCGGCGGGATTGCGTTCAGACGCCGTTTCGCCTCACGCGGCGGATGCGCCTGTCGAGCGAAGGGACGACGCTGGAGCTGGAGGAAGCCGTCACCAGCCTCTCCTCCGAACCCGAGTACTTGGTCTGGGGACATCACATCGTGCTGGGTGGGGACTTCCTGATGGGCGGGTGCGTGCTCGACCTGCCCGCCGGGCGGATCACCACCGCCGACGAGCTCTTTGAACCGGCGACGGCCGTCCTAGCCCCCGGCCAGGAAGAGCCCTGGCCAATGGCTAGGGGACGTCGGCCGGGAGAGAGGATCGATCTGCGTTCCATACCCGGCCCGGAGAAGCACTCGCACGATGACGCGTGCCTGACCGACCTGGCCGAAGGCCGCTGGACGGTGACCAACCCGCACCTAGGGCTGGGTTTCCGGCTGGAGTGGGACGCGGCGATTTTCCCTTGGGTCCAGATGTGGCAACCGTATGGCGGGTCGGACCTGCCGCCCCTCACGGGCATCTACGGCTTGGGGCTTGAGCCCTGGGTGTCGCGCTATCCGCTGGAGCAGGCCATCAGGCGCGGGCAGGCGCGGCGAATCGCTCCGGGGGAGACATTGACGACAACCCTGCGAGCCAGCGTCCTCGAGTCGATCAAGAGCCTCTGATCCACCGGTCGCCCGTGCCTGGCAAGCGGCGCCGGCGGCCCTGTCCCCGAGTCAGGACTCTCAAGGGAATTCAGACCACCAGCGACTGTCCTCGGGGCGCGGGAGAACCCGCTGCGCGCGACGCTGGTCACATGCCTGGCAGTGGGCACGATCCGCCGTGATAGCCCGGCTTGCCAGCCGGCCTGGGTAGTCCCGCGCTATGCCTTCTCGATCGCGCGCTTCTGGAAGGCGATGGCCATGCGCTCGAGCTCGGCCGCCTGCTTGGGCGTGACCAGGGCAGGGTGGTGTTCTTCCAGCAGCCGGCGCGCCGCCAGGTTGGCGCGCTGGCGCATGTCGCGCCCTGCGTGTGCCGCCTGCCACTCGTCCCACACCAATCGCGTCGACAGTTGGGGCTGCCATTGGAAGCTCCGCAGGTGGCGCACGGTGTACGGTTCGGTGAGGAAGTTGCCGCCCGGCCCGACAGCGCGCAGCTGGTCCAGCCCAATCGTCTCCGGCGTCACCTCGAAACCCTCCGCCAGCCGGAAGGCGGCGGCCAGGATCTCATTGTCGATGACGGCCTGTTCGTAGCTGGCGGTGAGCAATTGATCGATCATGCCGAAGGCCAGATGAATGAAGTTCACCCCCGAGAGCGCCATCGGCGCCGCCTGCAACATGCGCTCGTAGCCCGCCTGGGCGTCGGGAACGCAAGCATCCAGGCCGCTGCCGCCCTGGAAGGGGAGGCCGTAGAAGTGGGCCAGCTGAGCTGTGGCGCAGTGGGACAGGACGGCCTCCGGCGATGCGCCGACGTAGCTGCCCTTGTGCATGTTCATGCTGCCCGAGGCCGTGGCCAGGACGCACGGGTGGCCGGGACGCAGAAGCTGCACCAACACCAGACCAGCCAGGGCGCTGGCCGTATGTTCGACGACGGATCCGGCGATGCTCAACGGCGCCGTGGCGCCCATCATGTTCGTCGGCTCGAGCCACAGCGGGATGCCAGACTCGGCACACGCCATCATCTCCTGGACGGGTTCAAGGCCGTGCACGAGCGGGCTGATGAAGCAGACTACAAGGCTGAACCGCGGCGCGTCCCGGACGGCCTGGGTGCTTCCCTGCACAACGGCGGCCATCTCGACCTGGTCGGCGATGCTGCTCGCGCCGGCGCCCTGTGAGTAGTAGTGCTTGGTGGTATTCGGCAGGATGGTGGCGAACAGCCGGCGGTCGAAGCCCACCTGCGGGAGCTCCTGAGGGACGACCATGGCGTGCATGATGTGCGCCTGGGGCAGCGCATCGATCAAGCGCGTCAGGTCGATCAAGTCCCGCTGCGAGGCCGGGCGGCGGCGGCCCTCGAGGTCGAGGACATGCAGCGCCGACGATCCGGCGACGGTGTAGACATCGTCCAGTGTGACCCGCACGTCGTTTTCGGGAACCGGAGCGTGGAGGGTGAATTCGTGCGGGGCGGAGTCCAGGGCGCGCTGCAGGACGTCGGCGGGGATGCGGACGATGTGGCGGGCTGTGTCGACCGTGCAGCCGGCGCCGGCAAAGACATCCCAGGCCGGCGGGTGATCGACCTGAACGCCGACTTCGGCCAGGACCGTTCTAACAGCTTCGTCGAGGGCATGCACCTGCGTATCATCGAGAAATCTCAGGCGACCGCTCTTCAGGCTTCGAACCGGCATTCGGTCCTCCTCCAGCCCGGCAAACATCCCGGGCCGTGCAGATGTGCGCCGGGCAGAGAGTTGCGCTCCGGCCATACCCTCGCGAGGGCCGCATCCCCTCCATCGTCGCTGGGCCATTATGCGGATGGTGCCGAGGCGAGTCAACCGCCAAGCCCGGCGGCGCCGAACACGGTCGGCTTCCATCGGGGGCGTCTGTGTAGGTCGGGCCGCGTGATCCTACGGTCCGGACGGCGCTGCGCCGAGCTTGTGGCCGTCGGCGCCCGGCTGGCGCTGATGCGCCAATGTAGGGGGCAACCTCCCCGACCGCGCCGAGGGAGCCGGGCAACAGATCGGTTCCCAGCCTGTTGCTTCCGGCCGTGGGGCCGCGCGGCTCGATGCGGCTCAGAATGGCCTACCGGGAGCTGGTCCAGGACGTGGTGCTGAACGCCGCCGATCGGCGAGTGCCTATGTTGGAGGCCGCCAAGCCTACGTCTCGTGCTCGTATGCGCGGGTGGACGCCCCGAAGCCTGTTCCCAGCCTCATACATCGCTGCCAGGGAGGGAGGACGTCCATTCCGCACCGGTTTGAAGGCTCAGGGCGCCAGGTCGCTTGACATGCCAGGCTTCCCCATGCTAGAATGATGCAAACGTTTGCAGAAACCGCCTGTCTTGGATGCATTCCTGGGACATGCGCCTCCCGAATATAGGTCGGGAGGCCAGGCGATGTCCGCGGCCCAGAGACGCAGTGGTTCGTCTCGTTCTTCCCAGCATCGTGTGCCGTGATCGGCAAATACGGCCGCACGGGCTTGGCGCGGCGGGGGCAGGGCGGCTTTGGCTCCCGGCGCAGAGGCGTCCAATAGTCCAGCGGAGGGCATCCCTCCGTGTTGAAGGAGGTGGCTAGCGCGAGCGAACACCACCCTGCCGACGCCCCGGATCGCATCCTTGAGAGTCCCGGAGTTGAGAGGAGAACCGCCCATGCGTAAGTCCATGCGAATGCTGTCGCTTCTCGTCTTGCTGGCGCTGCTGATCCCGGCTTGCGGCACGCCGGCGACCGAAGCGCCCGCCACCGAAGCGCCCGCCACCGAAGCCCCCGCCGAACCAGTGAAGCTCGTCGTCTGGTGGTGGGGCGAACAAGAAGCCCCCGGTGCACAGGCGTGGTTGGACGAAACCATGGCCCTGTACACCGAGGCCAATCCCACCGTGACCTTCGAAGCAGTCCTGCAGTCGACCGACACGCTCATTCCGGCCTTCCAATCGGCCGCCGCGGCGAAGGAAGGACCGGACATCCAGTACTTCTGGGGCGGGGTGTGGACGATCGAGAACGCCTGGACCAGTGCGATCATCCCCGTCGATGACCTGATCCCGGCCGAGGAGTGGGACCACTACATCAACGCCTTCGAGCGGCAGTACGACGGCCAGACGTGGGGCGTTCCGTGGTACCTCTCCGGCAACCCGGTCGTATTCAATCCCGAGCTGTTCACGCAGGCCGGGCTGGATCCGAATGCTCCCCCGGCAACCTGGGATGAGCTCCTGGTCGCCTGCGACAAGCTGCGCGCCGTGGATGTCATCCCGATCGCCGGCGGCGTCAAGGACGGCTGGTTCGGCGGATGGCTGTTCTCGATCCTGGCCCGACAACCTCATGACAGCGAGAAGGCCTTCATGCAGGCTTCGGTTGGCGATGCGACCTACACCGATCCCAAGTTCACCGAGTGGTGGGGCCGCTTGCAGGAGCTCAAGGACCGCGGCTGTTGGAACGAGGACATCGGTTCGCTGGACTACCAGCAGGGCCAGGATCTCTTCGTCACCGGCAAGGCCGCCATGCTCTTCGGCAACGATACCTTCCTGGCCGGATGGGCGGAGACGATGGGCTGGGACAAGATCGGCCTGATGCTCACGCCGCGCTACGGCCAAGGCGCCCTGGCCGATGACTACATCGTCACTGCCCAGGGGTGGGGCATCACCTCGTGGTCGAAGTATCCGCAGGAGGCCGCCGACTTCCTGGTCTTCATGCACACGCCGGACCGGGTGAATGCCTGGTTCAAGGCGACGGGCGTGCTGCCGGCCGATGACCGGCTGGACTCCAGCCTGATCACCCAGCCGCAGCTCAAGCAGGTCTACGACTGGGACACGACGGTCGGCGGGCCCAATCTGGAGAACTTCATCCCCAGCATCATGGACGAGCAGGCTAACTTCGCCGGCGTTCAGTTGCTCTTCGCCGGGGATTCCACGCCGGAGGAGCTCGGGGTGCTGACGGAGGACGTGAACGCCAAGTGGCGCGAGCAGAATCCCGACGCGGCTGCCAACTTCAAAGCGTGGATCAAGTAGTCTTCGGGATTGCCTAGTCGGAGAGGGGAGGGTCAGCCTCCCCTCTCCCCGCGTATCGGCCGATGCAGCATCGCAAGCACGAACCCTGGCTCTACCTGGCGCCAGCGCTGGTCATGCTGCTGGCCGTATTTGGCTATCCCATGGTCCGCCTGGTGATCCTCAGCCTGCAGCGGACCCAGGCCGGCGAACTGGGCTTCGTCGGATTGGGGAACTACGAGCTCCTGTTCCGCGACGACGTCTTCCTCCAGGCGGTGCGCAACAACCTTAAGCTGCTGCTCACCGTCCCGGTGACCGTCGGACTGGCGCTCCTCCTGGCCGTCTTCCTGTTCGAGCGCATCCTCGGCTGGCGGCTGTACCGTACGACGCTCTTCCTGCCCTACCTGCTTCCGATCACCGCCGTCGGCCTGGTCTTCTCCTACATCTTCCAACTCAGCGGCGTGCTCAACGACTTCCTCGCCGCCGTCGGGCTCGGGGTGCTGGCGCAGGACTGGCTGGGCAGCACGAGGCTGGCCCTGCCGACGGTCATGTTCGTCATCATCTGGAAGGAGGTCGGCTTCGGCGTCGTGCTCTTCCTGGCGCGGCTGATGTCGGTCGAGGAGGAGCTGTTCGACGCCGCCCGGGTCGACGGCGCCAACTGGTGGCAGCTGCAGCGCCACGTCACCATTCCCCAGCTGGCCACGGTGATCGAGTTCTTCACCGTCATCTCCATCATCACGGTGCTCTCGTGGGTCTTCGGCTACGTGTTCGTGATGACCGCCGGCGGGCCGGGGAATGCCACAATGGTCACCGAGCTCTACGTCTACCTGATGGGCTTCCGCTACAACCAGATGAACCTGGCGGCGGCGGTCTCCGTCTTGCTCCTGCTGGTGACGGGCATCTTCATCTTCCTGGAGCTCCGGCTGCGCGAACGCAGCGACCTGGGGGTGGTGTCGTGATGGCAGTCTGGCGGCGGCTGCTGCGCCTGCCGGGCAGCCTGGCCCGGCAGCTAATAGTTCTGTTCTTCACCCTGCTGTCACTCTTCCCGGTGTACTTCATGCTGGTGTCGGGGCTGAAGAGCAAGGCGGAGTACCTGGAGAACAAGTTCAACCTGCCCCCCCATCCCATCCTCGACAACTTCCTGACCGCCTTCGCCGGCGAGAAGTTCCTCACCCGGTTCGCCAACAGCGCCATCCTGACGGTGGGCGCGGTGTCGGTTTCCCTCCTCATCGCCTGCCTGGCGGCCTATGCCTTCGCCCGGATGCAGTTCCCCGGCAAGCGCACGCTGTTCAATCTGATGTTGTCGCTGATGGTCGTACCGCCCGTGGTCATGGTCGTCCCGTTGTTCGTGACCATGGTGCGCTTCAAGCTGGTCAACACCTACCAGGGCGCCATCCTGATCTACATCGGCCTGTTGCTGCCCTTCTCGGTCTACATGATGACCAATTTCTTCCAGACCATCCCGCATGAGATCGTGGATGCGGCGCGGATCGACGGCTGCTCCAACTTCGGGGTGTTCACGCGCATCCTGATGCCATTGTCGGCGCCGGCGGTGATCACCCTGACCGTGGTCAACGCGCTGTGGGTCTGGAACGAGTTGCTGATCGCCCTTATCTTCCTGCAGCGCGATGAGATGAAGACGCTGATGGTGGGCATCGCCTCGATGCGCTCGCGCATCTACGTTGACATTCCGGCGACGATGGCCGGGCTGCTGGTGGCGACGATCCCGATCGTGGTGCTGTATATGTTTGGCCAGCGGTACTTCATCCGCGGCCTGATCGGCGGGGCGGTCAAGTAGGCCGTGCGCGTGGGCTGCGGGCGGGGCCGCGCCGGCTGCACGCCTGGTATCAACCGCGGCTGTCGGCGGAGGGCGCCTCCCCGCGTCCTCCGGAGGCGGCCTCCCGCAAGCGCGGTCGCCGGAGGCGCCCACCCAGGCTGGAAGACGCTGTGATGACACCACCCCCTTGCCTGTCCACCCGTGAGCGCGTGCTGGCCGTGCTCGACGGTCGTCCGGTCGACCGGCTGCCGTTCCTCGATCGCCTGGAAGCATGGCACGCTACCCACCGGCGTGCTGGGACGCTGCCGGAACGCTTTGCGCGGTTATCGCTCATCGATGTCCACCGCGCCGTCGGGATGGGCCAGCAGCGGTTCGTCGTCCCCTACGCGTTGCGCTTACGCGGCGTCGAGGTCCTCTCCACCTTCAACGGTGAGCGGCATGCCCGGCAGACGGACCCGGTCGTGCTCGAGTTTCCCGGGATGTGGGACATGGTCCCTACGGACAGGCCGGGGGTCACGGTGACCGAACTGCGCACGCCCGTAGGCATGCTGCGCCTGAGCCAGGAGCTCCTGCCCGAGGGCGTCGCCAACGGCACGGCTCCCTACCTGAAGGAGCACCTGATCAAGGAGGCGGCCGACTACGTCACGGCGAGTTGGATCGTCGAGCATACCGAATTCGTCCCGGGGTACGACCGCGTGGCGGCGGAGGAAGCCATCATCGGCGGCGATGGCTACGTCGTACCGCTCCTCCACCGCATTCCCTTCCAGCAGGTGCTGCTGGAGTACCTGGGTGAGGCGCCGCTGTTCTACGCCTTGCACGACGACCGTCCCGCCGTCGAGCGCCTGCTCGGCGTGCTGGACGAACAACTGCAGGAGATCCTGGCCCGGCTGGCGGATTTCTCCGTGCGCTACGTCGAATTCCCCGACAACCTGCACGGGGCGATGACCAACCCGAAGCTGTTCCAGCGCTACTGCCTGGACGCGTATCAGCGCTATGGCGAGGCCCTGCACGGGCAGGGCAAGCGGGTGGGGAGCCACACGGACGGCGACGTCAAACCCCTGCTAGGGCTGCTGCGTGAGTCGGGCCTCGACGTGTGCGAGTCCTTCTCTCCGTTCCCGCTGACGTCGATAACCTTCGACGAGGTCTGGGAGGCGTGGCGCGGCGGCCCCCTGATCTGGGGCGGGATCCCTTCCCCAATCCTCGAGACGCGCACCCCCTACGCCGAGTTCGAGGCCTGGATCGATCGCCTGCTGGACCGCATCGGCGGCGCCCCGATCATTCTCGGGGTGGGGGATATGGTGATGGGCAACAGCGTCATTGAGCGCGTCGAGGCGATTGCACGACGGGTCGAGCTGCACGCGCCCTGATCGAAGGACGGGCGGGGAGTCCCCCTTCCGGCTTGTGGGGCGCGGACAGAGGATGAGGGCATGAGGCGCTCAACCCGATGGCGTCCCAGTCCGCGGGCCCGGGCCTCCGGCGGGGAGCCTCTCAGTTCCTTCCGGACTGCTTCTCGGCCCAAGCGACTGCCCGCTTCAGCGCCTCGTCGAGCGCCTTGTCGGCTGACGGGGGAAGCTCCACGGGGCTGGCCTTGCTCAGGATCTCGACTACCCGGTCGTGGGCCACTTCGTGTGCCATCTTCGCCCCGGCGGCGACCCACTCGTCGATACTCTGCCGCTTGAACAACTTGGGGAAGTACATCTCCCGACGGAAGTGCCGGACGGTGTGGTCGTGCTGCAGGAAGCTGCCGCCGAACCCGACCTCACGGATGACGTCGAGAGCGAGCGTCTCGTCGTTGACGGCGATCCCGTCCAGGATGCGCCGGATGGAGTTGACGATCTCATCGCAAATGACCGCCATCTCCTGGGATCCGTACATCCCGAACGCCAATGTCCCCAGGCTCTGGGAAAGCGTCATCCCGGCCAGCCCGTTGAGCAGCATCTCCATGGCCGCCTCGGCGGCAGCTTCGGCGTCGGGCACCTTGCCTTCGACGCCGCCCCCCAATCCGTAGATCGGGATCCGGTAGCGGCGGGCCATCTGGATGACCGCCAGCTTGCCCAGGTTCTGCTCCGGGCTACCGTAGGTGACCTGTGTCGTGCGCATGTCGAAGACGTCGGTGTCGGGCTTGAGCACGACCGGCGCGCCCGGCCGGATCAACTGAGTCAGCACAACCCCGAACAGGACCTCGGCCATCGTCAGGGCGATCGTGCCGGCGACCGTCGCCGGCGAGGTCGCGCCCATCAGCGGTCCCGGGGAGTACAGGACCGGGACGCCGGCCTGCACGACGTCGATCAATCCTTCGTTCATGATGGCGATCTTCAGGGGGGTGACCGGCGTGACGATCCCTATCACGCTGGGAGACTCCCGCAGGGCGTCTTCCCCGCCCGATGCGGCGGCCGCCATCTCCAGCAAATGCTGCGTGAATGGCCGCTCGAGGACGTTGATCACCGTCGGCTTGCTGGTGTTGCGGAAGATGGCGTCGAAGTCGTGGAAGAAGATCTGGCCGGTCGGGCAGTCACCCGCCATGCACAGGGTCTGGACGAAGTCGATGTTCGGCAGGGCCTGACCCAGGCGTGTGCTCGACACCATGTCCTGCTTGGTGGGCTGACGGCCGCGCCCCAGCGCGTAGTCGAAGAACTGCGGCTCGGACGTTCCGCCCATGCCATAGTAGACACGGCCGGGCTCCAGTAACAGGCTGTTGGCTTCGTCGTGGCGGCCGTGCAGGACGAAGCTGGACGGCGCCGATTCGATGGCCGCCGCGACCATCTCGGAGGGCAGGCGAATGGTCCGGGCCTCCCGGTCGACCCTCGCCCCGCCTTTGGCAAAGATGTCCAGGAACAGGTCCGACGCGGTGAAGAGACCCGGATCGGCCAGCAAGGAGAGCGCGGCCTGATGCAGTCGCTCGACCTCGTTCTCCGACAGGATCTTGAGCGAGCCCGCGCGCATGCCGGTCTTCATGTTGAAGCCTCCGACCAGAGGGGGGAATGTGTAATCGTTTGCATCCATCATAGGCTCGGGGCGAGCACGTGTCAAGCACGGGCGAGGCGGGGAGCGGGTCAGCCCTTCCACGACGCAGTTTCATGCCCGGGAGCGAGAGGGCTCAGTCGCGTGCGCGCGACGCCGGTGTGCCAGGAGGTCCCCCCTTCTTGTCAATAGTCGCCCGCATTGAGGCACCCATGATCGCCTTGTCAATAGCCGCCCGCATTGAGCCACCCATGATCGCCTTGATGTAGACCACTTTCCGAGTCAGGCTGTCTGTTCTGAAGTGACTCTCGGCGGTTGCTCAAGTGACGTAGCTGTGGGGT
>Ga0315295_10000254_pt1 | contig 45558 bp, 35 predicted proteins | sample YL17G14_0_MG_FD_204453 | JGI IMG/M metagenome (GOLD analysis project Ga0315295, IMG submission 204453) | Sediment microbial communities from Yellowstone Lake, YNP, Wyoming, USA - YL17G14_0 | ecosystem: Environmental > Aquatic > Freshwater > Lake > Sediment | place: USA: Wyoming | collected...
GAAAGGTTTGACAAGGGTGTAAAGTTGTGGTATACTGATGTTAATGTAAAGAACCCTTATCCGAGAAACTATGGAAAAACCTATACCCTCAAATTGGCACGTTGTATGTAGTAAGGAACACGAAGGTCACAAGTGCCGAAGTATCGTCGTAGAAAAGGGTAAAGGAATAAAAGCACTTTACTGTCAGAAGGATAATAAGATAGTAAAAATGCTTTTTAAGAAAAGTCGTGGGTGGTCTGATGAACAGGCGTTAGAATATACAAAAAAGTTTTTGGCAGACGTGCAAGAATTAAATTGCATATCGGTTGACCAAGAGCCAGAGTTTATAAAAGTAATTGCAACCAAAAATGACGGTGAGACGTTGGAGTTAAATCCAAACTCACCGTCTTTTATTTATACAGGCAAAGAGGAAATCCCTGAAGTGGAAGAAAAGGGTGGACAAGGGAGCGGAAACTTTGGACATCTTGGGGTAGATGGACAACGAGGCGGTTCAATGTCTACGATAAATCCCGATAAAGATTTAAGTTATCAGGAGAGAAAAGATTTTGACTCGTTAAAACCATCACAACAAAAAGATTATATCGCACACCGTAACGCAGGGATGGAACACGAACCTGCGCTCCGTCTTGCCGAGCCAGACCTTGTTGAAGCAGGAAAGATTATCAAAGCAATTAGAGAACAGAGTCTTGTTATATCTGGCGTAGATAGTTTTGCAGTTGCGGAAAAGCGGATGACGGATGAGGGTGTTTGTTTTGAACAGGCGCACGCAGAGAGTAATTCATTTATGTCTGGCGGTGCGCCTTGTGCATTATATGTTGAGGAAGAAAAAGAATTGATAATTCTTCCGCACGCAGAGGTAGGCAAGGGCGGTCAGGGGTCGGGGAACTTTGGTCATTCGGGTCGGGAAGGTGAACGTGGTGGTTCTGCACCATCTGATGTAGCGCAGACAGCGATGTCAATGACTATGGCAGAAGGTGGAGCGAGCGTCAACCTGAAAGGAAAGCCACCGAAAGACGGTTTTATGGTTTCTCCTTACAAAGACAGAGAAGCGGTCAAGCCATTCAAGCGTGACCGTGCCGAAATGGTCAAAGCGTTCAAGGATTATCAAGCACAGAACAAAGATTTTATTGCACAGAAAAATCATTATATGGGTGCGTGGAAAAATAAGGGGAATGTTTACTTGGACATTTCCGTGAACGTTAGAGATAGAGCCGAAGCAATGAGTATGGCGAAGGACAATAGACAGTTGGCGATTTGGGATGTAAAAAATAAACAGGAAGTTACCGTCGGGAAAGAACGAGCAGTCAATATTTATATGTTGCCTCTTGACGCTACCGACGCTGAAATAGAAGAAATGGTTGACCTAATTTTATCAGAGCCAGAGGAAGAAGAAAAAGGTGGAGAGGGTTCTGGAAACTTTGGTCACGCAGGCAGGGTAGGAGAAGTTGGTGGGTCTGCGTCTGGCGAAGGTGGCGCAACCGTAGCCATAAATCCGAGTGGCAAGACATCCAAAGAGAGACACACGGACGCAAATGGAGAATGGTCAAAAGAGAGGCAAGTTCTACACGAAAAAATTAAAGCAGATTTTTTTGAAGGTAAAACTCCTGTTGAAAAGCCAGTTAATTATTTAATGGGGGGTGGACCTGCGTCTGGTAAGAGTTCTTTGGTAGGAAGTGGTCAGTTAGAGATACCAGAAAACACGGTGATGGTAGACGCAGATAAGATTAAAGCAATGTTACCTGAATACCAAGAAGCGTTAGCCAAAGGAGATTTTAACGGTGCGCCTTTTACGCATAGTGAGTCGTCCGATGTTTCAAGAATGGTGTTGCAAGACGCAGTAGAGGGAAAATATAATACGATGTTGGATGGCACAGGCGATAGCGACCTCAATAAGTTAGAAGAAAAAATTGCCATTATGCGAAGCGGTGGTGCGTCAGTTGAAGCGCACTATGCGACCATAGATGTTAAGGACGCATTGGAAAGAAATCTTGCGAGAGCAGAAAGCACTGGTCGTTATGTTCCAGAAGCAGTCATTAAGCAGACCTACAAGTCATTATCAACCGTTGTGCCTCAAGCCATAGAAAAAGGTCTTTACGACAAGTTTACTCTTTGGGACACGAAGGAGAGGACACCAGTTAAGATAGCAAGTGCAGAGGGTAAAACTCTGGTCATTCACGACAAAGTAAAGTGGGACAAGTTTATTGCGCAAAAGGATATTGTGCTATGAGTTTGACTTCAGAACAAGTTAATGAAATCTTGATAGATGAAACAACAGGGCGTAAGCCGACCATTCAAGGCGCAGAGGCAGACGCTTTGCGGAAAGACCTTGCCAAAGATATTGATTTAGCAAAATCAAAAGGTTGGCAAGTTGAAGTTCCTGCGGAGTGGAGTGTTGAGGGGGTATCCGAAAAAGGCGGTGCAGGTTCGGGTAACTACGGACATTCTGGAAGGCAGGGAGAAGTGGGTGGTAGTTCGGTAGGAGACGCAACAATTGAAAATGCTATGGGTGCGTCCGTAGGGAGACACGAGAGATTAAATATAACCAATGGCAGTTCGGAGATAAGAAGGATTTTATCTCGCTATCCTTATGAAAGAAGTGGAACATCCGCAGGTATGAAGGTTGAAGAAAATAGAACCAAGTTTCCTGTTCCTGAAGAAAGACTGACAGAACGCATTAAGGGCAGGGAACATATTATTGTTATGTCGCAGGCAGAGGCATTGGCGACGGGACAACCGAGCGAGTATCGGACATTAACTGATGGGACAAAAGAGGCATTATCAAACTATCCGACTCATATCCAAGCATTGATTTTGGGGAACATAGATGAAATCCGAGAGTCAAATAAATTACAGGACGGAGCAACATACAAACAGAAGTATTCATCAAAAGATGACAGCGTTACCAGAAGTGTCATTATCTCAAGTGGGAACAGCGCACAACCACGACTCGCACAAGCAGAATTAACACACGAGTTTGCGCACGCACTTGATTATTCCTTTAATAAAAAAATCGGGCAGTCCTTGAGCGACACGAAAGAATATACGCACGCTATGCTAAAGGGCGGTCTTTCTGTTTCGCAGTATGCGAATAAGGATGAGAAAGAGCATTTTGCAGAACACGCAACAGCGTATGTTTATGCTCCTGAACATTTGAAGGAAATAAATCCGCAAGTTCACGGTTTCTTTACGGAACTATTTGCAGGCAAAAGAGATTACCAGAACCTTAACGCTATTAAAATGGTGAGCAACAAAGGTGAGGACAGCAACGTATTTGAAATAGTGGAAACCTTTGAGGGTTCTGTCGTTCATCTGCTTGCGAAAGACATAGACAGAGAGGTGGTCAAAATGATTATAGAGAATGGTCTTTCAATTTCAGGGATAGACACGTTTGAAGTTGCCGAGAAACGATTACGAGAGGAAGGCGTGCAGTTTGACAAATCCATAATTGCCGAAAAAGTATTTTGTTCTGGTGATTTGGCGTGCGCTGTGTGGGTTGAACAAAACAAGGAATTGATAATCTCACCGAAGGCAGTAATCGGTAAGGGCGGTGCAGGAAGCGGTAATTTCGGACACTCTGGTAGGGAAGGAGAACGTGGCGGTAGCGCACCTGCGGATGGTGGCAGTGGTGGCGGTGATACAATGGCAGACGTGCAACGGTCAATTGCAGGTCAATATAGAGAAGTCCGAGACGAAATTGATAAAGTCAGAGACGAGAGGGGTTCAAGCCAAGAGCATTACCGAGACGCAGGTATGCGTAATCCGCAATTTCCTGTTGACTACAATATCAAAGTGGGAAAGGTTGAAATCCCCGATTTTGTTCGTGAGGGTGGGATGGTTGAAGGAGAACATATTGAAGCAATTGGGGAAAATGTAATTGAGGAGATTTTTCAACAGGAAGCACAAGATAGAATTGCTATGTTTGCCGATAACGCAAAGGCAGAATATAAAGACATAAATGAAATCGGTCAGGCAGGTCGGGGTGGCGGTTGGCTCGTTGTTGATTATAAACTTGATGAGGATGGTTTGGTAGATAATCACAATGCGGTGCAAGGCAAGTTGGGAGAAGTTAAGCCATCCGATATAAGTGACTGGAAAAAATCATATCAGGACACGATGACAACGCTGACGCACGTTGACCAAGTTGGAGAGGACATCAAGGGGATGGTGCGTAATTATAAATCAGATTTAAGTTCCCCGAAGTGGTGGAAAGAACGTATGATGGAAAAGCACGAAAAAGGTGGTGCAGGAAGCGGAAACTATGGACATTCTGGACGTGCAGGTGAAGTTGGTGGTTCGGCTTCTGAAGGTGGAGCGTCTTGGGAAAGCCGAGTTCAAGCCGAAGAAGCAAATGGAGCAACCAGAAGTGACGCTCAAGCCATAGTAGACGCACAAGACGCAAAAGCAGGACGAGAACGTGATAGTGGGAGAGCAAAGGAAAGCGAGTCGCAGTCTGGTGGTATAAAACTCGCTGTTGATGGTAAGGCAGACGTTCCGAAAGATAAGTTTGATAGACTGTGGGATAAATACCACTCCAAAGATTATTTTTCATTGCAGAATACGCCAGAGCGAGAAGCAATGGGTATTCACGTTTCAGAAGAACAGGTTGCAGGACTTAAAGAAAAGACGTATGCGTTTATGCGTCAAAGAATGACAGAAATGTCTGAAGGTAAAATGCCACCGCAGAGAGAAAAGTTATCTTGGGAATTATACCGAGAAATGACTGGAACAAAGATATACATAAGCAAGGGTGGACAAGGTTCGGGTAATTTTGGACACGCAGGGCGTGAGGGAGAACGTGGGGGTTCAGCACCAAGTGACGCAACCGCAGGCGCAGACGCAGGTGCGAGCGCAGGCGAGAGCCAAGCCACGAATGGCGCAGGCACTACAATGGAAGCAGGCGCAAAGGAACTTGGCAAGGACGTGCTTGGGTCTTTCAAACAGGATGGTGGAGAGTTTGGCGAAGATATGTCTGATAGGGTCGGGAGCATAGAAGTCAATGGCGAAGGAATGAACATCATCGCAAGCGAAGATGACGCTATTGCCATTGCAGAGGAGCAGGTTCGTAACGACCTTGAAAACGAGCCAGAACTTTTTAACCAAGAATGGTTGCAGAATTATGTGTCAATGTCCGAAACAGACATCCGTATTATAGCGGATGAGGAAGCCACAAGTCTTACTGATGATTTGGACGACAAAGAAGTTATAGATAGGTCGGGTAAACAAGATGAGTTTGATAACCTTCAAGAAAAAATGGACGCAATGGATGACCCGACCACAGGAGAGTATAAAGAATTAGAGGACGCACAGGCAAAGTTAGTAGAGTCGGGACGAGAGGATTTACAAAGCCAGAAATATGATGAGGTCAAAAGCGCATTAGAGAAAGACCCGAAAGATTATTTTGTTAATGAACTCGGTGCTTATACCGCAGAAGATTTGATGAAGCAACCGTTCATCAGGATAGATATTGATAACGCAACAGAGGACGCAGTTGCAGAGGATGGATGGGCGCATTTCATATCTCGGTATGACGGAGATTTTAAGTCAACCGATAACGGAGCAGTATATTTTCGTAGGTCAGACAAGAGAGAAAAGGTTTTATTGCGAGCGATGAAAATAGGAAAATCTCGCAATATGATTTTAGGTATGGCGCAGAAAAGAATTGTGAAGAATAAAGCGCAGGGGGAAACATCTAATAATGAAATGATTATTTGTAAAACCGATGAGGCAAAGCGGATGGTCTATGGTATCTTCCTTTATCCAGAGGAAGCAGACCACGATGGAGACGTAATATCCGCAGAAGATATTGAGAAGGTTGCTCACGGTTTTATGACCGACTATCGGACGATAGATGAAATGCACAAGGAAGTTATTGAAGCCGATATTGTTGAGTCGGCTATTGCTTGGAAAGATGACCTTGAAGTTTTTGGCAAGAAGGTTAAGAAAGGGACGTGGTTCGGAGCAGTAAAGGTCAATGACGATAAGGTGTGGGATAAGGTTAAGGCAGGACTTTACAAAGGTTTCTCCGTGCGCATATCGGGCGTGCGTGAGGATTATGTTGAGAAGGGTGGCGCAGGCAGTGGCAATTTTGGTCACTCTGGTCGTGCAGGGGAAGTTGGCGGTAGTGCTTCAGGAGAAAATGTTGTTGAAAATCCGATAAGCGATAAACCTGCTGATGGCAAACCTGCTAAAAATCCTTACGGTAAGACCGTGAAAGTCAATGAACCGCACGCAGTATTCAGAGAGAATGGTTGGGAGTGGAGAGTATTAAAAACATATCAGACTCCTGAAAAGGAAAAAGAAAATCCTTATGCACGTTGGTTCTGTGCAGTAAAGAGTCCGATGACTCAAGGTGGTTATGATATGGGAGATACATATATTAAAGATGTTGGAAAGAGTGAAGTTGTAAAACCGTTTGGTGAGGAAGCAAAAGAGCCATTGGAAAAGTGGTAGAAGGAGCGGTCAAATGCCAAAAGCAAGATACAGGTTACACGCAACAAAGGTTGACCGCATAGCGATAGTTGATAGACCTGCTGTCCCTAATGCGGAAATACTTTTGTTTAAGCGTAAGGATGGAAGTGTAGAGGATTTTATTATAGAGAAAGTTGTGGAGAAGGTTTTGGAAAAAAGCCAGTTCGGAGACTCTTTTATTTATGGAGCGACGAACAGTGCTTGCGACGCTTTGGAGTCAAGTCTCTGGAATAATCTAATGATGAATAACGGAGACAAAGCGTTGATGACGAAAAGCATTGAGGATATATTTGGGGAGTTTACAAAGGCAGTCTCGCAATTGATGAGACTGGCGCAAGCAGTGGAAGCAACCGTGAGTAAGCAGGAAATGCCGATAGCGGAATATCCGTTGGGCGATGACTTGGTGGCAGACTTCAGGAAAGGCGTTGCGTGTTCCGCAATACAGGGAGCATTTCAAGCGTTCCGTAACTATATGTCGTTTTTGGTTATCGGGAACAGTCAAATGCCTGACGCAGAGAAATCTATCGGTTTGCTTACTGCTGAATTAAAAAGTATAATCACGCAGGGTCTTGAGACGATTATACCGAAGTATTTGAAAGAGGAAAATCCTGTTGAATTATTAAAAATTGGAAGGAAGATTTCGTCTGCCAGACTTGCAAAGTTGAGGGAAGCACTGGTCACGTTGACAGCGATTATCAAAGAGCAAGAAGGTGACGAGTCTACCCGAAAAGGCGAAAAAGAAAAGGGGGACGGTATGACATTAGAGGCGATTACCAAAGCAGTAGAGACCCTCAAGGCGCAGTTGGCAGAGATTTCTGCTCAATTAGCGAAAATTGAGGAAGGCAAGGCGTTAAAAGCCGACAAAGCAGATGTGGAGAAATCCATTTCTGAATTGAAGGTTGAAATTGAAGCGTTGAAGCAAGCGGTTAAAACCGCAAGCGAAGCGTTGAAACCCATTCAGGATGGGGTCACTCCATTGAACGAGAAGATGGAGAAGTTTGCGAAGGATTTTGAAGGTCTCTCAAGCATTGTGGATGGCGTAAAGAAATCGCAGGAAGCAATGAACAAAGGTATTGAGACCATAGGAAAACGGTTTGGCGTAAAGACATCCGTTGACATTGAAAAGGGAGCGGAAGGTGAAGGGGAAAGCAAGGATGTATTCGGGGACGCATTGAGGGGAAAGAAGTAATAATTCAGTAAACGGTTGTTTGTGAGAGTGAAGGCAGTAGGGTAACTCCGATGACCTTCCTAAAGTAGTTAAACCCAAAAGGGAAGGAGATTTAATATGACAATAGACCAAGTATTAGAGAAGGCGTTTACGTCCGCTTCTCTGGCGAGCGGTGGTCTGCTTAATCCAGAGCAAAGCGCAAGGTTCGTGCAGGCAATTATTGACAACGCAGTAATCAGTGTTGAGGCAAGACGTGAGCCGATGAAGGCGAGCAAGAAGCAAATTGACAAACTGACTTTCGGGTCTGCGATTTTGCAGAAACCGACAGCAGTGGGAACGCCTCATACCGTGACGACTGACCCGACTGCGAGCAAGGTTACTCTTGACGCACAGGAAGTCATCGTAGCAATTGATTTAGGGTATGACGCACTTGAGGATAGCATTGAGGGGAACAACCTGTTTGATACCATTCTTGGGATGACAGCAAAGAGAGTGGCTTTTGATTTAGACCAGTTGATAATTCACGGAGACGCTTCAGGTGGAACAGGAACTTTCCTTGACGTGTTTGATGGTGTTTTGCACCAGATTACGACCAATACGCACCCCATCGCAGGCGTTACGGGTTGCACGGACGCTAATCTTGCCATTGCGTTGAAGAAACTTCCGAGCAGGTTTTTCAATAACGAAAGTGAATGGAGATTTTACGTTTCTCATCTTGCCAGACTGAACTATGTGGAATGTCTCGCAGGAAAGAACGTAAACGACGCATTTACTCGTTATCTCGTGGAAGCCAAAGAACCGTCATACAACGGTATCCCTGTTCGCAAAGTGGGCGCAATTAAGACCTACGATGTGACTGGCGGTGGCGTGAATGGTTCTGATGGTATCTTGATAATGCCGAAGAACATCGTGCTTGGTGTTCATCGTGACATTATGTTTGAGTTTGAGAGAAAGCCGAGAGCAAGGATAATTGAAGTTACGATGACGATGAAAGCCGATGTGAAGTTAGAGGAAGAAACAGCGTGCGTGAAGATTACTGGTTTCAAGCATACTTAATAACACAGTAATCTGGAGTCGGTAAGTAATCGTGGTCGCAACCTGAAAATAAAGTCTGAAGGACTAAATGAACCGTAGCCGACGAAGGCGACCAAATAGGCGTAGTGAAAGTGCGGTTCGGGTGGTTCAGAGGACAACGAAAAGGAGAACAAAATGAAAGATATGTTAATGGTCAAAGGGTTCGTGAGGTTGCAGATAACCGACGTGAAGGGTAAAATTGTCGGTGACTCTGGATGGCAGAAAAACACGGTAACTAATCTTGGTTTCCAAGATTATATCGTGGGTTCTGTGGGTGCAATTGGTGGTTCTAAAGCAGTAAGCAATATGGCTATCGGAACAGGTGGCGCACCAGTGGCTACCGACACCGCATTGTCTGGAGAGACAGGAGCAAGAGTTACCACAAGCAACAGCGTAATCTCATCCAAGACTCTGCAATGCACAGCGCAGTTTAGCGGAACAGCAATGGGTGGAACTTGCACCATTCAGAACGTGGCATTGGTCAATACCTCATCGGGTGGAACAATACTCGCAGGGACGACCTATTCCACTTCACAGTGGGCGAGCAACCAGAACGTGAACGCCACTTATCAGTTAAGGTTCTCGTAAACTGAAAAAAGCGTAACGTTTAAGTCGCAATAAATCGGGGGAGAGCGTAAATGCTCTCCCTCTTTTTTTCCATTACGTCCCTGCCTTATCCCTTTCTTATACTAATTATATGTTGACAATAAACTCCGAATTGTCTATAATAGTTTTATGAGACAACGTTCCCCGAAATATCTTTTACTGTGGCAACCAGACTGGTTAAAGACCCGATACGAGAAGGACGGATTATCAACCTATCAGATAGCAGAGATAGTCGGGTGTGACCAGTCGTCTGTTTTTTATGTAATGAGAAGGTTGGGAGTCAAGAGGAGAAAGTATACGATGAGTAGAATGGCAAGACTTGCGAGACAGAAGGGTGGAATTGCACGTCAAACAAAAAAAGGAGAAGGCAAATGCTGACCAAAGAAGCGCAGGAAAAAATTGACCTAATGGTCAAGAAGATGGGTGGAATTAAGTTAGACGTTGGAGCAGGAGATAATATTCAAGCAGGGTTTATCGGGATGGATATGCGTCCGACGAAGAACGCAGACATCGTGCATAACGCAGAGGTCACGCCTTATCCATTACCATCAGACATTTGCCATATTATAATTTGCAGTCATCTTGTGGAACATCTTAATCCGAGCAGGATGATAGACATAATGAACGAATGGTGGAGACTGTTGAAAGAGGGTGGTCAATTGTGGCTATCAATGCCATACGCAGGTTCATTTGGGTTCTGGCAAGACCCTACGCATATCAAGACGTGGAACGAAGCAACCGCAACATATTTTGACCCATCGCAATTCCTTTACAATATCTATAAACCTAAACCTTATAAAATAATCCGTAATTCTTGGTTTGAAGTTGGCAACCTTGAGGTTGTTCTTGAGAAGTTGCCAGAGGCACACGGAGTTGTAACGCCACAGGGATACGACAATATCCAGAAGGACGAAAAGAAGAAAAAGAAAAATGGGAAAACCAATAAGCGTTGAGGATATTATCAACATCATTAACACGACGTGGGAAGGCGTGAACAAAAGTGTGCTTGGTCCTATTATCCGAGAAGATGTAGATGTCAAACATATTGATGATGAGGCGTGGAAGCCGACGCAGAAGATGGCTATTATCAATATGGCTTCTTACGACACTTACAAGATAGTGCTTGAGGCACAGTTAAACATCTTAATAAACAGGGGGATTTACGATGGCGAAAAATAAGAAGGAAGCAGTTGTGAGCAAGAAGAAGGTGCAGGCACAGGCGTTTGGAGTTTATCAACCTACGATGGAAATGCCAGTCAACGAGGACTGGAAGGGATGGGTGAAGCGGATTTGCATTTGCGTGCCGACCACAGGGCGTGTTCGCATTGAGTGGGTGATGGGTCGGTTCGGGCAGATAGTGCCTTGCAATTGGAGTAACAACGACATCTTCCAATTCTTTGACCAATATAGTCCGATGGGGTTTAACGTAGCGGACGCACGCAATTTCTGTGTGGATTATTCCATCAAAGGGAACTTTCAGTGGACATTCTTTATTGACCACGATGTAGTTTTACCTGCCAATGTTTATCTAAAATTGACCGAGATTATGAATATGGTCAAGATAAGCGAAAAGGATGGAAGCGAAGATAGAAGCAAAGCCATCCCGATATTCGGTGGTCTGTATTACTGCAAAGGATACAAGCCAGAACCGTTGATTTTCAGGGGACGTGGCAATTCCTATTACGGTGAATGGAAGCGTGGAGATTTGGTTTGGTGCGATGGTCTGCCGATGGGTTGCACGCTTATTCATAATAGCATACTGAAGGAACTGTATAATTCTTCAGAGCCATACACAATGCCGACGTTGAATGGACCTCAAGTCGTCAGGCGTGTATTTGATACACCACGTCACGCTTGGAATGACCCTGAAACTGGAAAGTATAACCAGAAGGTAGGGACAGAGGACTTGTGTTTCTTTGACCGTTTGAAGGCAGAGCGGATTTACGAGAAGGCAGGATGGAAGAAGTATCAGGATATGAAATATCCGTTGCTATGCGACACAGGAATATTCTGTCAGCATATTGACGAGAACGGAACGAGGTATCCTGCAAACGTCGGGATTATTTGATGAGAATGGTGATTATCATTCTTGCGCTCGTGTGCGTGAGTGGGTGCGCAGGAACAGGGTTCAATAAGAAGGCAGACCTGATGTTTGACGAGATAGAAGTTGCACCAAACCTGAAGGTGGATACGCAGGGCAAGGCAGATAAACCAGTTGACCTTGACAGCGTTAAGGTCGGGTTCAAGTGGAAGTTCAAGTAGGCGTTATGACCACAGGGGAGAGCGCAGACGCATAAGACTAATCCCATACTGAAAGGGTAACGCCTATGAATACTATGACCGAGCAATGGTCATTCACGATAAAACAAACGAATGGTGCGCAGATGAAATGGATAATCGGGATTATCATTTACTGCATAATATTGGTTGCGATGTGTTGGTTTTGGTATCGGTTTAAGCAAACGGTAGGTAGAGAGGACGACGAACTATGATGACTTGGTTAGTTTTACCAATTGCATTTTGCTGTGAGTTTGTAGACCAGTATCTCGGAATGGGGTTTGGGACGATACTCGCACCAGTGTTGTTGTTGATGGGATTTAAGCCGATGGAAGTCGTGCCTATTATTTTACTTGAGGAAGTTATCTCTGGAATGACAGGAGTGTTCTTCCATCATAGAAACGGTAATTGCGATATGTCTCCGAGCCAGAGACCGTTTAAGATAGCGACGAGAATTACAATATTTACAGTGGTTGGAACAGTTGCAGGAGTTGTTGCGTTTATCAACATAGCACAGAGCGCATTAACTGGACTGATAGCGGTCATCGTATTGGCGATGGGCGTTATTATTTTATGGAATAGGAAGAACCAGTTTGAGTATTCTAAAGCGAGGATTTATACGGTCAGCACGATAGCGTCATTCAATAAGGGTATAAGCGGTGGTGGGTATGGACCTCTAATGATGGGTGGCAATATTCTTTCAGGAGTTAAGACGAAAGAAGCCATAGCCATTGTCTGTTTTGCAGAGGCAGTCTGTTGCGCTCTTGGGTTCACGCTCTACGCATTTTCAAAGAGCATTGTCTGGACGTTAGCACCGTATATCTTGGTGGGTGGATTTTTAGCAGTGCCTGTGGGCGCACGCTTGGTCAGGCAGACAGATGAGACCAAGTTAAAGACTATGGCAGGGGTTATGATTTTAATACTTGGGACAATTCTACTGTTCAAGACTTTATTGAAATGAAACATCGTGGCAAGTTTCAACATCCAATGGCGGTTATCAATGCCAGAAAAAGACAAGGGGGTTTTAAGATGGCAGGCGAGAATGATTTAGGCATAAAGGTTTCCGATGGGATTAAGACAGCAGATAAGTTTGGCGTAGGAGACCAAGCGAACCTTGACCGTCAGATGAAGGGTATAGGTGGGACACTACATTTGACGAAGTTAGAGGACGCACTGAAGGTCGGAGAACTGGCGATAGAATTGAGCCGACAGACAAAATTGCCAGTAATCATTGTGGTTAAAGGGTTTTGAGCAATACATAAAAAAGTTGATATTGAGTCAGAAATACCAATGAGGTTAGTAAGATGACTGCGACAGCGTGTAAAGTTTACAAGAATGGGGATATGCGTATTTACGACCAGAAGAAACAGAAGTGGATTTTGATTAAGGCGAAAAAGGAAAAGAAATGTGGTTCAAGTTAATGCCTTTGTGGGCGAAGATAGTTTTTTATTTAGGCGTGTTTGATGTTTTGCTTATCATAATCATTATTAGTGCTTTTGTGCTTCTCATAATAGAGCCGACATAACGACGTTTCGCTTGACTTTTTAGAGATTTAAGGTATAATATAGGCATAAGGTAAGTATAAAAGTTCCGTCTAAAAAGGGACGGACTGTATCTATACGAACAGTCTACGAACCCGACAGAGACAGACCAAAATTGGTCTTTCAGTGTCGGGTTTTTTCTTTGTAGAGAGGATTATGGAGAATATAATAAACGAGTTCAGGGCGCAGAATGGTAAAGAGGCAGTAAGTCAATTTGACCGCTTGGTCAATGACTACTGCCTTTCTCATTGTATGGCAATGGCTCGTAATGGTTATATCTACCACGCAGAACCTTCTCATCTGGAAGGATGGAGTGAGGCGGTTGCTATGGGTTCTTATAATGGAGATTTTTTTTCAAGTGTGAGAAGGATAATGCACGAAGCATTTGGGAAAAGCGAGTTGCATAAAAGTGTGATATTAGACCATAGCACTTTAGCGTTTGGAGTATTCACGTCAAATTATAAGATGTTCGTAACGATACGAGGAAGGTGAAAATATGAGTATAAAATACTGTGATTTCTTAACTGGAAGTGATACCACAGGAGACGGAAGCGCAGGTAATCCTTATCAGACTATTGATAAAGCGAGTGAAGGTTTGACTGGTGGAGACGAAGTTAGAGTAGCGAAAAGTCCGAACCATACTGCATTGACAGGAACGTTGTCTTTTGTAGAAGGGAGTAACGCTGTTGTAGGTAGTGGAACTAATTTTACAGGAGAATTAGCGCAATATGATTTTATTATTGGTGCAGACGGTCTGTGGTATATGGTTAATACCATAACAGATAATACGCATTTAACATTAAGCAGGAAATATACAAACGTAGATAGTGCTGACCAAACAATTCAGAAGGTAGGAGTTACTGATGTTGGTTCAGTTAGGCAGACCCTTATCGTAAGTGGGAGCAGTGGGACAGTTCATTTAGTAATTAGCGGTGGATGGGATTTAACATCTGAAACCCAAACAGGAATAACTACGTTTCGTGGCAATGGCAGTATGGCAGTAATAAGAAAAGAGTGCGATACTCGGTTTATCACAATCAGTAAAATTAACTGTTTAAGAGGCGAAGATGGAATAGTTATGGGGAATGATAGTAACCCGATGTATCTTGAGGCAGGTTGTAACATAAAAGTATTGGATTATATTGGCAATGGTAATCAATATACTGGTATGGACATTTCTTGCAATCACTATCATTTGGAGAATGTCCAGACCTGCTTCAATAATGATACAGGAGTTAAGTCAAGAGACAGTGTTGGTTCATACCTTAAAAACCTGATAGCGAATGGAAACACTTATGAAGGATTAGATTTAGATAGGACTCATACTTTTTTAGCCGAAGGTTATGTCATTTGTAATTACAATGATATTTATGGTGTAGCAGGTGGGTGGGGATACGGAACATCAGATTTAACTTTTGATTGTGAGGTTACTGTTTGCCATAACATTGAAGCAGGATTTTATAGCGGTAGTAGCACAGGATTGTCAATCAAGAAATTAACAGCAAACTATAATGTCGGTTACGGTGTTTATTTTGATTTTTATTTAGATTTCATACGAGGGGATGAGTGGGAAGCCAATTACAATGGCAAGAATGGTTTTGAATGTTATATCAATGCAGGAAGGGTTGGAAAAATTACTGCAATTGGCAATACATTGAGCGGAATGTTGATAGGCGCAGGGTGGAACTTCAGTATCGGAGAAGCAATTTTGGAAGATAACCTGAAAGGCGGTCTTTGGCAGTATTTTGAATGGGTAGTGGATGGGTTTTCTATTGAAAAATTATCAATGAGCGGAAATGGGTATATCTTTATTTCTATTGGTGGCAGTGCAACGTGGACACAAGGTAGTGATGAGGTAACTGAAGTATCTTCAGATATTATATGGCGACCTAATGTCGGTGATTTAATACAAGGTCCAGATGGCAATGTCTATGAAATTGTAAGTATTGACACAGTGGGCTTCAAGTTTGTTTTGATTTCTAATTATGCAGGGACGACCAGTGGTGGTGGTCTTATATTTGCTGAAGATGGGAACGTTCCAAGCCAAAGCAATATAAATTGGTCTTACGCTTTCTCGCCATACACAGGATTGCGGATTTCTGATTATAAAGGACAAGGAGCGTATAATTTTTGGTTCTTTGGAAGGTCAATGGTAAATACAGTTGAGGCAAGGGGTGGAAGCGGAAAATGTTTGCAGATTGCTCCTCGTCCTTACAAAAATAAACTTGAAAGTTATCCTACTTATAGTCTATTGGCTAACTTTCTGTATCACGAGTTTGATTTTAAGGCAGACGCATTGGTTGAACAAACAGTAGGGATTTATGTAAAAAAGGATAGTGCCTACAACGGTATAGTTCAAGCGAAGTTAGAGTTTCACGGAAAGTCAATAACGGAGTGGACAGATTTCCTTCCGTCTGTTGCGGACGTATACCAGTTAAAAACTTTGGTAGCCGATAGTGCGAAGATTTATGCCGATAGCGTTCTCAAGTTAGTGTTGAGGGCAAAGGCAAGCGCAGGCAATATCTACGTTGACGATATTTCAATAGCATAAAGGGGGATAGTAATGGGAAAGATAATTTGGATTATTGGATTACCGTGTTCAGGAAAAACAACCATTGCACAGGCATTAGCGCAGGATATAGGCGCAGAGGTTCTTGATGGAGACGATATACGAGGAAGTCAATTTACAATCGGAACGGATACAGGGTTCAGTGAGGAGCAGAGAGAACATCATTTGTTAAGGGTTAATTATATGGCACAGAGACTTGCAAAACATACGAATGTTATTTGTGCATTTATAGCACCGTTTTCACAGGCACGGAAACGGTTGACCAAAGATTTGCTTGTTTATCTTAATCCACCTGCTTCAGTTTGTGAACAGCGTGATGTTAAGGGTGATTGGATGAAGGCGAGAAAGCATAGGATTAAAAACTTTACAGGAGTAAGTCAAGAGTTCCAAGCACCAGATAAAGATGAACCCTGCTTAAAACTGGATACGTCAGTCAAAACAGTTGCACAGTGTATAGCGGAGATTAAACAATGTCTGTAAAGTTTATCATCGTAACAGGAGAACCGAGAAGCGGAACGTCTATGACAATGGGCGTTCTTAAAGAGTTGGGTGTGCCAGTGTGGGGTTCAGAGAAGATGGATAGAAGCCAAGATAAGAACCCTTTAATGAAAAAGATGAGGCAAGCACTCGGTCTCAAAGAACCACAATTATCTGAACAGGATAAGTTGACAATTGCAAAGCGTAAAGAACGAGTTGAGAAGTTAAATGAAAAGTTCTATGAGGTTGGTCACGTTGTGACACGAGGAATAAATCTTAAAACATTACAAGCACAGGAAGCGAATATCAACAAATCTAATGCCTTACCTGCACTTAAACTTATGCACAAAGAAATGATTAAGCAGAAAAGGCAAGAAATTGAATGTCATAATGGAGACGCTGTAAAGATAATAACCACAGGTTTGCATAATACCGAGTTATCAATACTAAAACAGTCAAGGATTATTTGGTGTTTAAGAAACCCCATCCATATCGCCTTGAGTCAAAAAAAATTGGAAAGTGGTGAAATCCAAATAGCGCAGGCAGACGAGAAAGACCAGACTTATTGGACATCACCAGAACGAGAGTTTACGCCTGCGAGTTACCTGCGTGGGTCGTCAAGTATTTTGAGGTTGTTGTTTAATCATCCAGAACTAAAAGACAACATTATCACTGTTGATTTTGAAGATATGCACAATAGTCCTGCCATAGAGATAGCCAAGATTAACGCTCATCTAAAAATCAACCCAAATCAACAGGTAGTTAATGGCGCAGTTGCAAGCGTAGACCCTCTGAAAAAACGTAGTTCTATTGACCTACCAATGCCTGCGGATAAACAAATTGCGTGGCAGACAGCAAAAGATGTTTATGTTTTAACTAAACAAAATAAGTTCAATGAGGCGTATTTGAAGTTGAACGAATATCGTGCTTATTATGCGCAAGAACAACGGTTTGCTCCGTATTTAGATACGGAAGTTGAAGGCAGTAATCAACCGACGTGGTGGTTTGTGCAGTCTCCACAATTATTGAGGCAGATGAAGGATAATCCAAACTTGCGTCAACAGATGATAGATGTCCATAATCAACCTGCGTTTATCAACAATACCTGCGATAAATGTCCACTGTATAACAGGTTTGGAGCGCAATATACGGTCAACCGTCCAAGCGAATTAGGCGGTGATTTGACGAGGGCAAAAGTGGACTGTCCAGAGTTAAAAAAAGAAGTTACTCTTGAGGTATGCCAGAACCATTGGATAAGAGTAAAGAAAAATACGGTGTGATATGTCTTACGGAATAATTGATGAGCAGTATCCCCAAAGGATAGCCATAGTGCTTGGTCCTTGCTTTGGCACAGGGAACGCAGAGTATATGGGATTAAAGGCAGGACAAACACTCACTTTACAACGAATACCTGAAGAATGTAACGAGAAACAATTGGCTTTTTCAGAGGATGGAACGAATGTTATTAAATGGAGACGAGACGGAAGCGTTGCTCCGAATAGAATTAAGATGAGGATGAGGGCAGGTTCAAAATATTCCCAGTTTGGTTATTATACTTATTCGTCGGGTATGTATGCTCAAATGAGGTTTTACATAGACTACGGTAGGGGAAACTATACACCATCGTGGGAACGAATAGCACCGACGCAAGCGTTTAATACTGGTGTTAATTTTACTTGGAATAAACTTCAAGCAAATTATTGTTTTTATTGGGGAATGTATTACTCCTCTGGTTGTGTTCCGCAAACAGGTATGTATTATCCCTCTTACTATGCACATTATAAATATTGCTATCTACCGAGACAGTATGTTCACTATACAGAGAAGATGACTTACCATCCTCGTTATCCTGTGTCTTATTCTACCTATGAGTATTATCAACGTTATCGTTTCAAAAATGTTTTTGAAGCAACGTATAAATACTATGGTGGGATTAGTCAGTTTATTTCGGCAATGTTTTTAGGGACTATGCAGATAAACGTTAGGGAGAAGGGAGCAAAGAGGGTTGATGTATTTCCTGCCGATGGAACGTTTGCAAATATTTACGCATACGAGAATGTTCAAGTTGGAGACCCTGAATGGATGACTTCTCATTACCGAGAACAGTTTTATGCGTCATTTTGGGACTACGAGTTTATGGCGCAGGATGATGTTTTTGTAGAAGATTATTTGTATTCAATGACAATGTATACAGTCTAATAAGGTGACGAATGAAATATTGGTATGAAGGACAACCTGTAAACTTTCACTCTCAAGCCGATGGTTTTGGGTATTGGTATGAGGGTGCGCCTTATACATTTTATGAATTAGGCGAACCGTTCTCTGGACTGGAAATCAATGTCGGAGAGGACATTCTCACAGAGGAGTTCTGCCAATATCGTTCACCAGTAGACGGATGGTTTGACCCGAACTGGAAGTATTGTATTCGGGTGAGTTATAGTCAGGGTAGTGGTGTGAACCAAGTCAATATACCTTTTACACTTCACTTGTCTCAATTTGTAAGTAATAAACTCTTTGATTATATCCGACCTGATGGTATGGATATTGTCATTTGCGATAGTGATGGTGTGACCGTATTAGATAAGCAGTTGATTTACATAGATACTGTTAGGCAGGCAGGAAAGATTACATTCAAAGCACCTGTTATTGAAACAGGTGTTTTGTATTATTGTTATCTTTATTTCGGGAACGCAAACGAGAAGTCAGCGAACTCTCCGTATGTTTGGGATGAGGACTATTTAGCAGTTTATCATTTCAAAGACGACCCTGCACTATACACGTTTAAGGACTTTACACGCTATGGAAGAAACGCCAGAAAGTTAAATCCTTATAGTCCTGCTTTCTATCCTGCACCTGAATATGGGATAGAAGCAAATCCTCTTTCCGAATGGGAGAAGGGTGTATCACAGGGAGCAAATGTAGTTCAGTATTCGGAAGTTTACATAGATGATATTTCAGCATTTGAAGGATTAGAGCATTTGTCCTTTATGACACTTATCGGAGACAATACTTACAATGCCGAGTATACAGAATATAATACAGGGTTTTTCGCCAAGAAGGATAACCTGAATTGGTTGATGTTTGGTATTTTAGAAAATACTGGTTGTCGCTTAATGATAGATGGCGTTGAATATAACACTTGGCAAGGGGGAATAAGTGGTGGTGGGACGAACTTCCCTCATTATTATATTGGTAGAGACGGATGGTATCAGAGGTCTGATGGATGGAATGGTAGCGGAATAGTCCCATCAAGAACTCAAGCACTGACAGACATCGCAGGTTTAACAAAAGTTGGTTTATTCTTTTTCCCGAATAAAAACAGCAGGATGTTTAGGGGTGTGGGGTTTGTTGCCATTAGTAGAATTAAGAGGTCAGAAGAATACTGCACCGTGATTAGGGACACTTATCAAGCAGGTTGGGGAATAACCGTTCTTGAGTTTATTCCTCAAACATTGGACATCAATGTTCAGGACAATATTATTTCTGAAGAAGAAGCGACACAGGGTAGGGAACTGCTTGAGTTTGACGTTACCGATGAGCAGATTATCATTGTCAAGAAAGAAGAAGTTGCCACAGGTTTAGTTACTGATGGGGAGACCGAGATATTTGTTGTTGATTTTGTTGACCCTGATGAGTTCGGTGGCGCAGGCGCAGACCCATTTGACCTACCTTTGGTCAATGAAGATATTGTTATTGAAGATGTCAGCATAAACCAAGAACCATTTGACCCTTCCGAATGTCCAGTGGTTTTTGATGGCGTTGAAGTTGGAGAGTTTGACGATATAGCGGATTATATTCTTGCAGAAGATGATTTAGTAAGACTGCTTGTTGGCATAGATGGAGAGATTAACGTCTTTGATGATGATGTTGTTGGATATATCACGATTAGTGAATATGTAGAGTTTTTGTTCCCACCTGAAATGTTTGCGTCTGAAGATATTACTGTTACAGATTATATGCTATGGTCATTGCCATATATTCTTGGTCACAGTAATTGCGACCTGTTGCTTCATCTTGACCGATTATATGGTTCAGTGTTCCAAGATAGTGGACGCAATGGATTATCCGTTTATAAAAATGGGACTGTTACTCTTGATACAAGCATAAAGAAGTTTGGAGACGGAAGTGCGCTATTCCTGAATGATGGTAATTCATATTTGTATACGTCAAGTCATCCTTCTTGCTTCAACGTTAAAAATATTCCCTTTGTATTTGAAGCACGTTGGTATCCGACAGAAACTCCGAGAAATCCTGCCGAGTTCTTCAAGATATTTTGGTCTGGCAATAACAATTTATTCGCACAAACAGAAAATTATAACGGTCAGTTTGGAGTGCGTGTTGGATTTATCAAAAATGGTGGTGGCAGTAGTTATGGTTGGTATCTCGGAAGTCTATCCTTAAACTCGTGGCATACTTTCCGTGTTTATAAAGACGCAGGGGATACGTTTTATATTTGGGTAGATGGTAATTATATCGGTTCTATTAACTTTGGCAGTTCGTTACCCGATAATGGCACTGCTTATATGCGAATTGGTTTGGTGACGACATCTACTGCCTCTGTTCGTTTAGATGAAGTTTACTATGCGCAGAACCTTATTATTCCAAATCCGACTTCCAGTTATGCGCCTGCCTCAAGTCCTTACGATGATAATGCAGAGGAAGGTATCGGAGTTGATGAGAGCGTTACTGTAAGCAGGTTTGCTGACCCCACCCTTATTATAAATAGAGTTGATACGATTACTGTCACGGAAGTCCAAAATGTAACAGTAAGCAGGGTTATAGATAGGTTTGACACGATTACAGCAACAGAAAATCTCGCCATCGTAATTGATAGACTCGTTTCTGTTTCTGACGACATCACTATAACAGAGTATGTTTTAGGTGAAGAAGTCCTCGCATTTCTGTCAAACGACGACCTTGTAACAGTTGCCGAAAACCTTGAACTTTTTGTAACAGTATACAACCTATCCGTATACGAAAGTTTCCTTATCACAGAAAGTATTTCTGTTATTGATGAGATTATAGAAGTCGGAGTCTGCGTAGATAGTGTTTCTATTACTTCAGAACCAGTGCAGTTCGGTTTTGACCCACTGTTGATAGGGGTCTACGAAGATATTTCTATAATTGATGGTGGGATGAACTTATACAATGGGTTATTGTGCGCTTATCGGATGAATGACAACGCAGGGAATAAAGACGTAGCGGATTTCACAGGGCGTTTACCTGCACAAGCAGTTAGGAACACAAACCTTTTAAGCGTTGCAGGTAAATTGAATAATGCACTCAATGCCACAGGATTTACATATTCTGATTTTATAAGTTCTATTGGGACAACAAACCTCAAAGAAACAAGTGTTGTAACATTTGCTTTTTGGTTTAAGGCAGAAAGTATATCAGGTGGCACACGAGCATTGGGCGGTTTGGATGGATATATCGGGGTGGCTTATAAGGTATCTGGCAATATGGCGATATGGAGCGCAGAAGGTCCTTATAGCGTGACTCCTTCTCCCATAGATGGTGGGTGGCATTTAGCCATAGGCGAGTTTAATAGATATACAGGGAAGAAAACTTTATGGCTTGATGATGTTTACAAAGGAGAGTCGGCTTTTGGAGTGGATTTAAGAGCCGACGTTAATAAAAAGATAGTCATTGGTAATTATGGCACTGGTTCAAATTGGTATATGAACTCCCCTATGGATTTTTCTGCTGTATGGAAGCGTGCTTTGACCGCAGGAGAGCGCAGTTCATTATGGAATGGTGGGGTTGGGGTTGAAGATATATTCGCTGAACATAGCACCATCCTTACTACTCTTAATATATCAGTTGCAGAAAACATAACAGTTGCAGAAGTTCTCACCAAGAATATAGAGAATACGGTATTTTTTGATTTACCTTTATTGTATGAGAGCATACCTGCTCTTACCGATGTCCTCGTCAATGTTGAAATACCGATAAATCTGCGGAAGATATACAACGTCTGGTTATTGACCCATTTTGAAGGAAACGGAGTTAATGGGTCAGCGTTCCTAATAGATAATAGCGCATACAAGAGAGGACCATTAAGCGGTAGTAATGGGAGCATAGATACAAGCACAAAGGTGTTTGGCAAAGCGTCTGGTAAAGTGAACAATGGTCAAGGATGGTATTTTTTCCCTGCCAATGACAGCGTTGGGCGCATACGAACCAATACATTCTTTTTTGAAACACGTTTTCAAATGATAGACACTCCTGCGGAATATTATAACAATGGAGTTTTTTGGTATGTTTGTGAGTCTGGAAACGCTTTCAATAGATTTTATCTCGCCATTGTAATGCAGGAAACGACTTGGCAAATTAAATATGGATATATCAATGCGTCGCAGGTAAATGTTCTTGGTAGGGGATTATCCAATATTAACAGGTCAACCATAGACCCGACGACTTGGCATACATTAGGTTTCTCAAGGGATGGCGCAGGTAACTTTAGGGTCTTTTTAGACGGAACATTGATAGACACTTATACCCCTGCACCTGTTGATATACTTGCGTCAATAACAGGAAACCTTGAACAAATAATTGGCGGTGGAAATTGGTCAAACGAAAGAGTAGTCGCTCGGTTTGATGAACAGATATTGATATTCGGAGACCCTGTTAAGACCGCTACTTATACTCCTGCGACTGAAGAATACAACGAAATGCACGGTGACGACATCACCGTTTCCGAGAGCGCAACATTAGAACTCGGAGCGTTCTTCCTTCAGGTAAATGTCAATGACGCAATAGCGGTCACGGAAGATAAGACGGTGGAGCGGATAGGGGTCATTGCTCCATTTGAAAATATAACTGTATCCGAATATAGAGCGGTATCTTTAGAGGTTCTTAATATAAATATCTTTGATAGTATCAATGTCTACGAGACATTTGCTAATTATGTATCTGTTCTTAACTTATCTTCAGTTCAAGAGTATGCAGATTTCCTGTGTCATTTCAATAGTCAGCAGTCATCCCATTTTATAGATGACGGAAAACTCGCTCTTTCTTTAACCGAACTCAATACCGTAATTCTTGACACAGGGACAAAACTATTTGGAGCAGGAAGTGGAAGATTTGATAATGCGTCATACGTTTATAACCCCTCACCGAGTCCTATGTTTGCAGGAAGCAATAGGGATTTTACTCTTGAGTTTCGTGCAAGATGGGTTAATGCTCCTGTATTCAATGGTTTATTTACCATCTATAAAGACTCTACAAATTATTTAGGGTGCAGGCACGAACTTGGTGGAAATATCAGATTATTTTTGGTTGTAGATGGGGGTGTAAAGTTATCCACCGCAATAAGCGTCGGAACTTTATCGTCTGGAACTTGGTATACGATAGAAGTTACAAAAAGCGGTAATACATTTTATATCTTGGTAGATGGGGTCTATAAAGGACAGGCGACTGCTTCAGCAGACTTTTTTACTGGAAGTGGTCAGTTGCTTCTTGGGTATGATAGATACAGTGGGAACTTTATTAACGGTGGAAATGGTTATGCGTGGGTGGACGAAGCATATTATCAAACAGTCTGCGAACACACAACCTCTGACTATACTCCGTTAAACAACGAATACCCGAATGACGTAGCAGACACAATAACAATAACAGAAAGTTTATCAGACCTCATTGATGTTCTCAATATATCTGTGGTTCATAATATTACTTTGTCCGAATATGGTTTTCTATTTAATGGTTTTGCAGGCGAAGTGGATGTTAATGACGCAGTATCCATAGAAGAAACATATCAGTCAAGTGTCCCAATAGATTTTAATATATTTGATGAGATAACCAGTATATCAGAGCAGTCCGAGGTTGGATTAGACGCTCTCTTTATGGACGTTCTTGAGCCATTCCACTGTCTTATAACGGAATGGGGATACCTTGTAGATTTAGTTATTGAGTTGGGTGTTGTTATGGAAGCCATCTACGTTAATGAGGACGCAGATGTCTTTTTGAACGACCTCAATATAGATGACGATGACGCAAGCGATGACGTGAACGCACAAGATAGCGCAAACGTATCGCTTGATGTTCTCGTTCTGGATTATTACGAAGAAATAAACGCAGGGGATTATGATGATGAGTGCGTAGACATTCTTTATCCGAGCGTGCAGGTAGATGACATCGTGGTATCGGAGTTCGTTGACGAATATCTTACAAACTGGAATATCGTTGTCAGCGAAAATATCTCTGGCACGGAAGATGTGCTTGGAGACATTCTTATAGAGGTAAGCGTAGTCAGCAATATAACCGTGACTGAAGAAGTCACGATGACCGACATTATCATTGAAATCTGGACTGTCTTTGAGGCAGTCACAGTCACAGAAGATTTAAGTATAGACCTGCCAATAGAGACCTTCCGAGTTGATAGCGTTATCGTTGAAGAAAGTATCTTTATGCACGACATCATTATTGAGTTGGGAGTCGTGTTTGAGGATGTTTCTATAATAGATTATCAAGAGTTGGAAGTCTTGCAAGGTATTACCGCACTGGATGACGTTGTTGTCCACGAATGGGTCAACATCTTTGACATCGTAATTGAACTCGGTATTGTCACGGACGACATCGCAGTTGATGACTCTTTGGTTATCAACCTGCTTATAAAGGTTGACGTTTTAGACAGCGTGGCGGTTGCGGAGAACCTTGAGACCATCTTGACCGTTCAGGTAGACGTATTTGAAGGCATAAATGCCTCTGAAAACGTGCTTCTGGAAGTCCCGATAGCAGTAGACCAGAGCGAGGAGATAAGCGTCACAGAGGCGTTCCTGTGCGCTTTACCAGTAGATTTTGCGGTAGGTGAGGACATTTTGGTGCAGGAGAGCCAAGAAATGCTCCTGCCGACCCTTATGCTTGACGTTCTTGACCCTTACCATACCGTTGTGACCGAACACGTTGACGTAATTGACCTCGTGGTTGAACTCGGTGTGGTTATGGAAGCGTTGGGGGTTCAGGATGAGATAACGCTTTATTTAAGTGAACTATTCGTAGATGTATCGGAAAATATAGCGATAGATGAGCAAAAAGCAGTTGCGTTGCCGATTATGTATTTGTTCTTCAGCGATGATGTCTTGGTTGAGGACTATGCGCAGGCGCAAAAGACAGTTGAGAACGTCATCGTAAGCCAGATTTTAACGGTTTCGGAGCAGATAGATGTCATAGTCCCAATAGCAATAGATGTTTTTGAAGCGGTTATAGCGGTATCCGAGTCATTAACGATGTGGGACATTATCATTGAACTCGGAATAGTTAGCGAGAATGTGGATGTGTCCGAGTTTGTAGAGATAAGGATGGACGCTTGGGGAATAGAGGTTGCGGAACTTATCACGAGCGTGGAGCAGTTCGTAAATAATATGCCGATTAACTTTGAAGTAGCAGAACAAAGAGGTATTTGTCTCGTAAAAGTTTCGGGATGGTAAACAAAGAAGGGGGTTTAAGATGGCACTGACACCAGAACAGATAGAATATTATAAAAAATGCGTAGCCGAACTTAATCGTGGAATGTTTTTCGGGGATGTTCAGAATTATGTGGGTATGATGGACACGGAGATAGGTCGCCTTGAAGCATTAGACCCTGCGTATGCGCTTATTCCAGACGCAGACTGTGACGCTGTGGTTTTGGCAAAACCTTATGGAGCGCACAAGTCTCACGCAATTGCGGTAGCAGACAATGTTGAAGATGTCGTGACCGACAAGGAAGGGATTATTTACAGAAGGTTGAACAGGGTAAGTCGCATTAGAATTAAGGCAAGAGAGAGAGTGGATGTTAATGATAGAGGCGAAAATGCGAAGATTATAACACCTAAAATTGATTTTGATGTCAATTCTCCTCGCATTAACATAAATGAGCGAGTTTGGGTCAACATAACATAAGCAGGTGTATCTATGGCAAAAGAAAATCTTTGGGGAACAAGTTGGTCTTTCGTTGGGTTAATCGTCACCAATGGTGGAAACGCCATTGATAGTTTATTCAATGACGCTACCGCCACCGTAAATCCAAACGCAACAGGTAATTTTACTTGGAACGTTATCACGGATACTATTGTGGGTGCTGACGAATTGCTTGACCACGTTGACCTTGAAGTAAGATTTTATGGGACAGGAATAACTAATTCGGTATTTAATCTTGAGTTGTGGGATGGGTCAGCGTGGCATATCTTGGCAACATATAACGGAGCAAACCTACCGCCTGCTATCATAACAACCGTTGTTTTCAATGTTACATCACTATTGAATACGGTAAGCAAGATAAATAATGCGCAGGTTAGGTTCAATTGCACAACCAAGAAAGCGAATGAAAAATATGACCTTGACGAAATAGAACTTGTTGTTACCTCTAAAAACCGAGTTAATGTCAACGAAGCCATAACGATAGCAGAGAATGTTGCGATGTTATTGTTAAGGTATGACATTGACGTTTTAGAGACTGTCAGCGTCCTTGAGAACTTCTCTGCAAGTCCAAGCATTTTATTTATAGATGTTCTTGACCCATTCTATGCCACAGTCAATGAAGCAGTAGCCATTGTTGAAGCAACGGTTCAGGTAGGAATTGTGATGGACACAATTACCGCTTTGGACGGAGCGGTAGCGTTTATACCAGAACTCTATGCTTTTGCTTCAAGGACAGTAGCGGTTGGTGAGTTTGTAGAGTTTTATGCGGAGATACTTTTAGAAGTCTACGAAGATATTATCATTAGCGAAAATATATCTAATTCCCTTCCATTTCTGTTGACATTTATTATAGAAACTATTGCTACCACAGAACAAATCAGCATATTTTTGGATGTTCTTTGCGTGGACGCTTTTGAACCATTTGGCGTTCTATTGACTGAAGAAGTCAACATCGTTGATTTAATCGTAGAGGTGGGAGTAATCACAGATGAGGTATATGTAAGTGATTTTCTGATTAACGTCATCCTTGCAAATCTCGTTATAGACATACCAGAGGAAGTTCCAGTAACTATTATTGATACTGTCTTAATAGATATAACACTTGACATTTTTGTTGATGAGACGCTCACTGTCCAAGAAGTTGTCAATATAATAATACCAAGCATAGATATTAGTTATAGCGTATACGATGACTTAAATATTGATGAGACTGTTGATATTATTCTTGCGAACTATGCCATTGAAGTAAGCGAAGATATTTTAATTGAGGAAGATGTTTCTGTTATCCCTTTAACTGGCATTTACGCTGATGACAACGTTAATGCGTTTGAAACCATAGATTTAAGTATTCCAATAGATATAGCGCAGGGCGACGATGTTACTACCTATGAAATATCGTCATTGGAAATTGCATTGTTGGTTGTTGCAGGAGACGATACCACCACCGAAGAAAACTTTGAGTATTGTTTTGATGTTTGGAACTTTGAGGTTATAGAAGATGTAGGTGTCAGCGAAGAAGTTGAACTTTCGCTTGATATTTTATGCGTAGATGTCCTTGAACCTTTCCACTGCCTGATAACCGAATGGGGTTATATTCTTGATTTGGTTATTGAGTTAGGCGTAGTAATGGAAGCAATTTATGTAGATGGGAATATTGCAGAAGCAAACCTTGATAATCTTTTTTCAGAGATTTCTGATGATGTCACTGTTGATGAGCAAATAAGCATATTGATAGGAAGCATATTTATCAACGTAGGCGACGATATAATCAGCGAGGAAAACTTTGCAATATGGATAGATGAGTTAAATATTGGTGCGGAAGATGACGTTAGGATTGACGACAACATCGTATCGGATATTGTTACGTTCTTATATTCGGCACAGGTAGATGAGACGATAGCGGTTGATGAGAACGTGGATATTTTCTGCGATGTCTATTTTATATCGGCAACCGACAATGTTAGTCTTTCCGAGAGCATAGGGTTGTCTCCTGAAATTACGGAAATAGATTTAGTGGAAGATGTTTCTACTTCAGATTATGCTCAATGCTTGCTTGATATTTTATCAATACAGACAGGAGAGGATATATCGGTTGTTGAGAACACTAATGTATTTCCTGACACTATTTATTTGAATGTTCAAGACCCATTTGGAGTGTTGATTACCGAACATATAGATATTATAGACTCAAACAAAGAGGTTGGCGTAGTTGATACCAAAATATATGTTACCGAAAGCATATCTATTTATTTGGATATTCTTTGTCCGTTTGCGCCAGATATGCCATATCTTTTATGGCAACATCACGTTGATGAGTGGGTCGCTCTTGTAATTTCAATTTCTGTTGTGGTAAGCGATAACGTGAGCGTGAGCGAGCAGGCGCAGGGGAATGTCAGCATAAGGATAAGTGTCAGCGATAGCGTATTGTCACAGGAAATCATAACAATAATTAGAGACCCACTATTTGTGGTCTCTGACGTAGTGGTGGTTTCCGAGAGCGCAAGCATAGCGGAGTCATCTGCACCTATTACGTTCAGTATAAATGTTAGCGAACAGATTTTAATATCCGATAGTAAGACACTTTGTTTAGATAGGTTATCCATATCTATCTTTGAGCCGATAACAGTCTCCGAATACTTCAACCTATTAGACCTTGTGGTTGAGATACCACTTCTGGTTGATAGCGTAGCAATAGTAGAAATTACTAACGTAGTTCTTGCCTACTCATCCATATTATCAATATCGGTATTTGATAGTGTTGTATGGTTAGGAGATTTCTATGTGTTTGGATTAGACCCACTATCATTTAATATTTATGACAGCGTAGTCATTACCGAGCATACGAATATCTTTGACATCATCGTGGAATTAGAAGTGGGAGAGAATGTCGCAGTCGTAGAGTTTATCAATGTTCCTGCGCCATTTGAGGAAGGCGAAATACCTGTCCAGATTTACGAGGACATAACGGTTAGTGATTTTGCTCAAGTCTATCCCATCATTTTAAGATTTATTGCAATTGATGGTGTTGTTATAGATGAAGTCGTTAGCACGGACATCGGAAATCTTTGGTTTGGTGTATTCAGTGCTATTGCGGTAAACGAGATTATCAATGTAGACATAGAGAAGAACCTTGAGATACACGACAGCGTATCAGTGATAGAGTCCGCATATCTTATAATGGAAGGTTTTATTCCAAGACCACCGATTATATTTGATTACCACAGGTATCCGACGGACTCGGTTACTTTTGAATATGACTCACGGACAATAACTTTGCCATATTAAGAAGGGGGACATTATGAGCGTAGCGACATTAAAGAAAAGACCAAGTGAGAGGTTTCCAATAGGGTTTAGGTATGGAGAACCAGAAATAATTAGTGGAGAGACTATTGCGTCGGCAGTCGTGCAAATATCACCGAATGAGTCAGGCGGTCTCGTTAAATTAGGAAACCCGATAATTGGAGTAGATACCGTGACGCAAGTGGTTGATGGTGGTGTTGATGGTCACGATTACTATGTCACCTATATCGTGACGACATCAGTCGGGAACATTTTTGAGGGAACAATACTGGTGTTTGTCCGAGAAGTTATACCGCAAGGGGGTGAATAAATGAGCCACTATATTACGATAGCAGAGTTAAGGAAGCCACCGTATAACTTGTCCGAGCCGATTATGGACAATGCTTATGCAGGTGTGCTGTTAGATTTAACGCAGGAGTTTGTTGATACTGTCCTGAAGCAGACCTTTTTTCCAGAGGGGAGCGTAGGTCACGAAGTGGAAAAGATGGTCAGGGGAAGTGGTAACGAGACTTGCTATCTTCCGAGGCGGTTAATCTCATTAAAAGAAGTGCGTATTTATGTCAACGCAACGCAGTTTACCGCTTATACTCCCGAATATTTCATTGTGAACAAGAGGGACTTGACGTGGAAAACGTGGGAAGCAGACCCAAGTATCAGGATGACCGCAATTCTCGGTGCGTCTGGTGTGTTTCCTGTAACCGCAGGGAGTTGCTCGGTGGTCGGGATTTGGGGATATGCTGAAGTTCCTGCGCCTGTAAAATATCTTCAAGGCAGGTTAATTCAGAAGATAGTTAGAGAAAACACGATGGCAGACAAAACTGGTAGCGAGTCCATCGGAGATTATTCATATTCAAAAGTCAGTATGCAGATGATGGTAACAAATGACCCTGAACTGGATATGATTATCAAACGCTACCAGAATTGGAGAATTGATGTCCCTGTCTAATTTAGAGAGAACATTTATTGACCGAGTAAAGATTAGTCGCCTTGAAAAGACTCCCGACTCGTTTGGTGGTTTTAGCACGGTGGATAAGGTCATTGCGAGCAATGTTCCTGCACGTCTCTATGGGACATCAGGAAATTACGAGCGCACTTATGCAGGGCAGACGTTGCGTGCGTCAATGAAAATGATGGTCTCCAAAGACCAGAACATTAACGTTGGTGATATTATCACCGCAGAAGATGGAAATAAATATCTTGTTATCTGGATAAGAAATTACCGTGATATGGGGAACGCTCATCATATCACCGTAGAATTGACGACGTATTCAGAGACGAAACTTTGAGGTAAACGTGCCTAAAGTATTTGGGATGGAGATTACAGGGGTTGACAGAATTGCCTTGAGTCTTGCTATTGCGAACCCAAAGTTGCATAGCGAACTTGCAAAGGGAATGTTCCGTGCAGGCGTTGCTGTGCAGAAGCGAGCGCAGGAAATTATTACCGAAAAGGGACACGTTGTCACAGGTAATTTGCGTAGGAGCATACACACGGAAGTGACTGTTGAAGAAGATAAAATGGAAGTCCAGATAGGAACAAACGTGGAATACGCTCCGTATGTGGAAGCATTGCCTGATGGCGGTTATTTATTTCCTGCATACTGGCAAGAAAAAGATGGTGTCATCGCAGACTTGCAGGCGGTAGTCACCAAAGTTATCAATGAAGTAAAAGGGAGTTAAATATGCCATTCAATATGGACGCAGGAGCAAAGAGTATACTGGAAAATCTCACGACGATATTGAGGAGCGACGCTACATTAAAATCTCTTGTTAATTATGATAGCAAAGCACCAAATATCCGACGTGGATTTCAGACGGAAGGCGAGTGGAAAATCCTTTTGGTTTATTATTTTCAACCAGAAGTGATTATGGAAGCAGTGGATTTTTCTCCTGACTTCCGTGTATTGCCAGTGATAGTGAATATGTGGTCAAAGCAGAATGATTTAGTGCTTTACGACATAGGGGAGAGAGTCATTGAGTTGGTAGACGGACAGGAGTCAGGATTAACGAAGGCAGGGAAGAACTTTATTTACTGTTGCACCTATGACGGAGCGGTGGTTGAGTTACAAATGGACGCTCAACGTCAAGCGTATAACCGAGCGTTACGGTTTCTAATAACGTTCAGAAAGGAGACGACATAATGCCAGACTATGTAGCGAAGAACGTGTTGGTCGGAGTTGGGACGCTTAAACTTGACGGTGTATCCGTAGGGTATACCTCTGGTGGCGTGATGTTGACTGCGAAAGCAGAAAGGGTAGACAAAGAGGTAGACCAGTCGTATGCACCTATCGGGATTATGAAAGTGCGTGAGTCGTTTGGTATCCAGACGAACCTCGCAGAAGCAACGCTTCAGAACCTTAAACTGGTTTGGGAGCAAACATCGCCTATCGTTGACGTGGTAGGACCACCGAACAAGCAGACGATGGCGTGGGGTATGAACCAAGCAGTTGTTGAACATACGCTTGAGTTCAGAGGCAAATCACCTGAAGGACTGGACAGGATTTTCAAACTGTTCAAGGTGGTTGTGATGGAAGTTGGCGATATGGCGCACCAGAAGGATAAGATAACCCTTATCCCTGTTACGTTCAGGGTATTGCCTGATGTGACCAAGAGCGCAGGGGAAGAATACGGAACTATTGTGGATTTTGAGGAAGGCGCAGAGTTTGATGTGGATGTTCACGAGGATATTGCAAAGACTGAAAACGGAGAAGCAGAGGTCGTATAAACAGTATTATCAAAGCAAAGGGGGTGCGCTATGGATTATACAGCGAAAAATGTATTGGTAGGCGTAGGCACTCTGACGGTTGACGCAGTGAGCGTCGGTTATACGTCAGGTGGCGTTATGCTTACAGCGAAAGCGGAGAGAGTTGATAAAGAGGTTGACCAGTCCTATGCTCCGATAGGCATTATGAAAGTCCGTGAGAGTTTCGGGGTTCAGACGAACCTTGCGGAAGCCACACTTGAGAACCTGAAATTGGTGTGGGAACAGACCGCTACCATCGCAGTTGTGGTAGGTCCACCTGCAAAGAAAACCTTGAAATGGGGAATGAACTCATCGGTTGTTGAGCATACTCTGTCATTCAAGGGGAAATCTCCTGAAGGGTTTGACAGAACCTTCTCGGTTTTCAAAGCAGTCGTAATGGAAGTCGGGGATATGGCTCATCAAAAAGACAAAATCACTCTGATACCTGTGACTTTCAGGGTGTTGCCTGACGTTACGAAGCCATCAGGTGAGGAGTATGGAACGATAGAGGATATTACTTCATTAACGTAAGAAAATAATTGAGCAGGGCGGTGGGTAATACCATCGCTCTGCTCCACTAAAGACAAGGGAGAAAGACAATGGCAGAAGTTAAAAAGGGAATGACGGTTCAGGAAGCCAGAGAAGCAATAGCGAAGCCAAAGGTAATCACCTTGCCATCGGGTATGGTGGTGAAGGTGAGAAGGTTGACTCCGTATGATTTTATCAAAGAGGGTCTGACTTCAATACCTAATGAGTTTTATACGTTCATCGTGGAGTTACATCAGGGAAAGTTAGACCTTGCAAATCAGGACGAGACCAAAGCGAAAGAGAACATAGCGATATTTGAGAAGTTTATTGACATCACCTTGAGCAAAGGGTGCATAGAACCGCAGATTATGTTCCGCTTTGAGAAGGAGAAGGAATTGACGCATTTGCTTTATGCTGAATTGAGCGCACAAGACCAAGCAATACTGGTGGGAGAAATTATAGGTAAGACAGAGGCAAAATGAGTTTAGAAAGTTTTTTTAAGGATAAAGACGTTTTAATGCTTGTTGATAATATGGCACAGCGATATGGGATGACTCCTATGGAAGTCATATCGTGCCAGACATTATACGATTTTAATTTCAACAGCGCAGTTATGCTTGGCGCAATGAGCATTGAAGCGGAAATAAAAAAAGGTGTAATGGCTACTGGTGCGGATAGCGCAAAGAAAGATGGGAAAGAAGAACCGACACTTCAAGATTTCGGTATTAAGCGGACTATCCGCAAGAAGGCAAAGGGATAACCTATGGCAGATAATCTGGTAAATGTAAAGTTTACAGCAGACATAGCAAACTTGCAGTCTGGTCTTAATCAAGCCAGAACAGGTTTGCAGTCTTTTGGTAATGTGGGTAATACGGTAATGGGAAGTCTGGCTTCTATCGCAGGAACGGTAGGAGTCGCTTTTGCGACCAGTCAAGCCATTGAGACATTCAAGACTTGGGAGTCTGGTCTTATAGATTTGGGGACTGAACTCGGTAAACTCCGAGATAATGAAGTCCCTCGTTTCTCTGAAGCATTAAAGAACCTTTCAGTTTCCTCTGGAACAAACCTGCGAGAACTCACGAGTGGTCTTACCGAGTTAATCAGCAAGGGTATGGCACTCGGCAATGAGCAGGAAGCACTGAACCAAATAAATAAGTTAAGTGTCTCTACCAATTCTGCGCTCGGTCAGTCCATCAGTGCGGTTGCTGTCGTAATGAACCAGTTTGGTGCGCAGGCAGGGACGTTGAACCAAGTCACAGATAAGATTTTTGAAACAATGCGCTCTGGTGCAATGAATATGGGCGAGTTTGAGCAATTTATGAAGCGCATTGGCGTTGTAGCAAACGGTGTTGGCGTATCGTTTGATGAATTAGCGAGTATCACTGCCTTCCTATTACAGAAGCAAGTTCCCTTTAGGGTTGCGCAACAGGCGTTGGTTACGGTAATGCAAGACCTTCAGAAACTATCGCCAGAACGCATTGCAATGTTCAAGCAGGAAGGCATTGCCATAGATGAGCATACTGTTAAGGAAAAAGGTTTGGGTTATGCAATGGCAGAGTTGAGCAAATTATCTGATGAGTCATTGCAGAAGATAATGCCAAACATCCGCAACAGGGAAGTGCTGACCTTAATCACTAAAAATTATAATGAAGTTGAGCAAAAGCGTTTAGATATTGTCAAATCGGGCGGTGTCGTTGAGGAAGAATATAAAAAGAGGCAAGCAGATTTGGCGCAGTTGACAAAGCAATTGTCTGCCTCACTCCAAGTGCTTTCCATTGAAGTCCTGACTCCGTTAGTCCCTGTAATAAAACAAATAATTGAACAGGTCATAGTTGTTGCCAAAGAGTTTAGGCAGTGGGCGAAGGATAATCCAGTCCTGCTTGAACATATTGTCAAGTTAGTTGCAGGTCTCGGAGCGGTCATTCTTATCGGGACAAATGTTATTACGATTATCACTGCTGTCGGGAGTGCCTTTAGTGGTTTAGTATTCCAAATCGGAGTTCTGATACCCAAGATAGTAAGTGCGTGGGAAACATTGCAGTTACTTGGGATGTATGCAGGTGGACCAATGATACTGGCTATTGGCGCACTCGTAATAGAAATCGCCATTATCACGAAAGCACTTTATGACTGGTGGAAAGCAAACGAGCGATTAAAAGCAAGCCAGAACGAGATAGCAGGTATTGTGAGACTGAATACGAATAATATGATTAAGCAAATGGACGATTTGGTCAATAAGTATTCAGACCTTACAGCAGTTGAGCAGGAGCGTATCAAAGGCGTTAAGGAAGAAGCGCAAGCACTGTTGGCAAAGACTGCTATTGCAATGGAAGATAACAAAGTAACCGCAGAAGAAAGCAAGGTCTTGAGGGACGCAGTTCTTGAGTTAAAAGCGCATACTATTGAAGTTGAAAATGCAGTTGAGGGACGTAAACATCAGGCAGAAGCAGTAAAAGGAGTAGCAGACAACGAAGAAGAATTAAATGTAAAGATGAAGGAAGCCGAGATAGTAGAAAAAGAAAAAGAAGCCAGACTCAATTTCATCGTTCTTAAATATATTGAACTTGCGAAACAATATGACATAGGTGGGATAAAGACAGATGAGTTTAGAGCAAAATTAGAAGCATTGGTATTGTCGGGTCAGGCGGTTACTGGCACTATGGACGACATTATCAATAAGATAAAAGGAGTTGCCGAGAGCGATTTCTCTATCAGTCTAAAAGTTAGACTTGAGACGCTTGATGTTGTCAACGATATGAAAGAGAAGTTGCTTCAGGCGCAAGAAGATTTAGTTTTGAACCACGCTCAAGGTGAAACAAAGAAGCGTATGCAGATAGAGATTACTGAAAGGCGTGCGCTCCGTGCCATAGCGGTTGAGATGGAAGCGCAGGCACTTAAATATAAAGAAGCGATACGAATGATAGACGCTGAAGCAACAGCAGATATTGCGAGTGCGAGGTTCAAGGCAATAGAAAAAGGGATGATAGAAAGCGAATACATTACATATCGCAGAGGACTTTGGGACGCAGATAAGGCAAAACAGGAAGCACTATTTGCCGAACAAAAGAAAATACAGCAAGACCTTATCGCCATAATTAAGGATACCTCTCAAGTAGAACTTGACTTAATGGATGGTAAGGTTGGCAAACACGAAAAACTTAACGAAGAATATCTGAAACGTCTCAAACTTTTGGACGAGGAGAAGTTCAAAATACTTGATGTGCTTTGGTTGGGAACTGGTCAACCGCAACCATCAAACTTACCATCTGTTCTTTCTGGCGGTGTAGGTAGCAATATCGGGAGTATGGCAAATGGTGTTCTTGAGTTCAAAAAAATGCCTGCTTTTGGCGAAGTTCCTATGGGACAACCATACCGAGTTGTTGGCGGTTATGCTGAAGGCACGAACTTTGTTCCGATGACAGGGGTTTATCAATTACATCGTGGAGAGAAAGTTCTACCTGCGGACGTAGCGTCAGGCGGTGGTGGTAGTAACGTGACCATTGTCACGTTGTTAGACCCGAAGTTAGTTCCAGAAATTATGTCGCAGTATCCTAACGCAATTCTAAACGTAGTTAATTCGGACATTTTGAGGAATGGGATAACAAGGAGAAACATAAAGTCCGTTAAATAAATGATATGGCAGACCTTAATTTTAGTGTTAATGAAACTCTCGGTGTCAGTGAAGCACTTGATAATTCACCGACTAACTTAAATGTCTCGGTCTCCGAGCCGATTTTGGTCGGGGACTATGGCGATATTTGGAACTTTATTCAGGTTAGCGATGACGTTATCTACGAAGATATAGTTTATGTTTTTCAACCAGAGTTGGGGTTGTTTGCCTATGAGACTATTAGCATTGAAGAAAGTTTCACCAGACCATTAGAGATAAACTTATTTGAGTTCTTTTTTACTACTGATTTTGCCGATACAACGTGGGGTCTGGCATACCGTGCGGTTGACGATAGTGTTGCGTGTTCTGAATATGCAGAGTTATCCGTAGTTCAGATATTTTCTGTATATGAAGTTACGTCTATTATAGAAATTGCGGAAGTCAAAATCGGAAGGGCGTTATCTGGTTTTAGCGTTGCGTCTGTCAGCGAGTTTCTTAATATCGCAAGAGATATTCTTTATAACGAGATAGATGAAACAGTAGGTGTAATTGAATACGCAATATTAGGGAGAGAGGTAGAAATGTTAAACGCACAAGATGATTTGGTAGTTTTGGAAGTCGTAGTTGCAGAAATAACTTTAGACTTATCGTTTAATGATTTCCTGCGCAGTTATCCATTTGATGAGGAGACGCTCACGAATATCATTGTTGAACAGTTTGAGAACGGAGCAGAGCAGAGGCGTGATAAGTGGGGACGGACACGCAAGCGTTTCGGGGTAAACTTTAATCCGAGAAGCAAGGAAGAAATCACCGCATTAAGAAAGTTCTTTCTTGAGCGCAGAGGACCTGCCAATGCGTTTGATTTTGTTAGTCCTTTAGATGAAACAGATTACCTTGTGCGCTTTGAGGAAAATAGTTTAAGGATAAGCAGGACAGCATTTGGCATTTATCAAGCACAGGTCACACTGGTTGAGGTATTTAGATAATGAGACTCGTAGGCGATAGTTTTAAGCAGGCAAAAAACGCAGAACTGGTCAGACCGATTTTCCTTTATTCGCTTCTGCTTGACCCGACAGGGAATGTTTGGAAGCGATGGACGAGTTGGTCAGGCGGTGTCACGTTTGATGGGATAGATTATGAGTTCTATCCTATCACGCACAGTTCAATGGGGGAAGATGGCACAGGGAGTATACAAAAAGGCAGTGTTGTCATTTCCAATGCGAACCGAGAAATGCAGGCGTTGCTTGATGAATATGATGGGTTCAGGGAGAGACCTTTGACCATCACGCAGGTTTGGGAACAGACCCTTTTAGACCCTACTGCTTTTATCTCGGATACTCTGGCAGTTAAAGAGGTCTCCATCACAGAAAAAAGAGTGTCTCTAACACTTTCATCCGAGTTGGATGTTTTAAGCATACGAATACCTCGTAAGGTTATGACCAGAACGTTTTGTAGATTTTCATTCAAGGGAGTTGAGTGTGCATACGCAGGCGCAGAGACACGATGTAATAGGACATTGAACAGGTGTAGAGAGTTGGAAAATCAGGCACGGTTTGGAGCGTTCCCTGCGACACCGTTGCAGAGAATATTTTTAAGGGGAGAATAATGTATTCTCGGTTTGTAACGTGGCAGAAGAACCCGACATTCTCAAGTTTAGTCAAAGCGAGCGACGTTAATCAGTTCATCGTAGATGACGAGGCGATGGATTTTCGCTTTAATTTGAAGGGATATGGCTTCAAAAAAGTCGGGGAACAGAACCGAGTCGTCCACCATTTCGGGTGTTACAAATGCTTTTACCGAAAGGTAGGAGAAGCCGACTGGAACTTATTTGCGCACGTTATGAGCGCACGAGAGTCATCAGAAGGAAGCAACGTTTATAAAGATATATCGGTGACGAGTGGCTCATTAGCACAGGCGCAGTATGAGGTCAAGGTTGTTGCGTGTCGGCTAATTGAGTTGGAGAATTGGATAGGCGGTGAAGTTGAAGGCATAGCGAGCGATGACCAGTTTTTCTACGAACTTCAGGCAAGACAAAATATACCGAACAGGGTAAAGGTTTCTGAAGCCATAGATGTCCAAGAGTCCTTGATGGTAGCATTTGACATAGTAGACCTTGTGGCAGGCATTGAATACGAAGAAGTAACGTATGCAATAGATATGGCGTATATGGAAGTGCCTGTGGACATTAGCATACTTGAGGACACCATATTGGTCATAGAAAATCTAAATGTTCAGACATCATAATGTATTCACGATTTATTGTATGGCAAAGCGATACGAAGATAGAAAATCAGAGCGAAATACAGGATGTCAACCTGTTCCGCTTGAAAGAGGGAGCATTAGACATCAGGTTTCGCCTGAAGGGTTATGGTTTTAAGAAGGTAGGGGAGACGAACCGTGTCATTTATCATTTTGGATGTTACAAGTGCTTCTATCGGAAGGTTGGGGAAACAGAGTGGACGATGTTCGCTCACGTCCAGTCAGAACGTGCCGACGGTAGCAATGAGGCAACACTCTATGGCGATGTTAGCGTCAACACAGGAGTCCTTGAGTTTGGATTATACGATTTCAAAATTGAAGCGTGCAAACTCGTGGAATTATCAAACTGGTCTGGTGGGGTTGTTGAAGGGATTACCGAAGGAGAGCAGTTTTATTATGCTATCAGCGCACGACAGCAATTGCCACAGAAGGTTGGAGCGCAAGAGGACATCAATGTTGAGGAGTATTTTTTACAAGGGGTCACACCAATACCATTATTTGCAACAGACCCCGACCCGAACTTGTTTGATGGTATCCAATGCGTTGAAATCTGGTCAGTCGTTCTTGAGCATAATATTAAAGTTTCTGAAGAAGTCATTGCAGTCAGCGATGATGGTCGGGTTGACTCTCTTATTGATATTCGCTACACCGACAATATTTCTGTTGTTGAGTCTTGGAGTGTTGGTCCTGATAACCTCTTTATCAATAATGTGGGTGGTGACGCTACGTCCATTGAACTTATGGACAAGGCGAGAGAAGAAGAAATCCGCAAGGAGAAAGAATTATTTGCTCTACTTCAAGAATATAGGAGACTTGTTGATGAGAAGTTGGCAGGTGTTATACCACCAGACGATTATACAGTTCAGTTAAACAATGTAATAAATCAGGGTGGCACTTATACTTTATCGGTTGACGAGTTTATAGAGTTAATAAAAGCGAAGATAAGGGCAATAGAAAACGCAGGGTATGTTGATTATGCGCAAGCACCAGACCCGAATAAGATATACGCAACAAGAGACGAGTATTTATTTTTCTGGACAATTGATTTAGCGAAAGAACAAGTTTACGAATTAGAACATATACAGGAACACAATTATGAAGTTCAGTTAGCAGAGGATATAGCCAATGCGAAAGACGAAGCAGAAAGACAGGCAATTCAAGACGCTTACGACGCTCAAAAGGCAATTCGTGACGCACAGAGTGAAGCGGAGAAGTTGTTGCTTGAACAAAAATATGGTGTTTACAGAGGGTCTGCCGATGTCTTTGAAGTTAAAGAGAATGTCCATCTTACGTTCTATCCATTCTACTCATATTGGTATGAAGCCATCCCTGTCAGGGACTATATTGATGTCAACATCTTTGGTTCAAGACAGAGTGTTGACAATATCCACGTTGAGGATTTTCTCATTGATGTCAACATTTGGGGACACAGGACGATTTGGGAAGCACTCTACCTCTACGAAGTCGTTGACGTTAATGTCTATGGGACGTTCACGAAATGGGAAACCATTACTGTGTCCGATGTTCTCCTTGATATTAACCTTCCATTCAGTAGACAGTCAGTTGATAGTATCGCAGTTACCGAAGCAGTCGCAGTTGGTATTCCGTTTACCATTGTCTTTAGCGATGACATCACAGTCACAGATGTCTTATTTATCAATATATTCGGAAGCACAACAGTCCTTTACGAAACTTTCGTGGTATCAGAATGGATACACGTTCTCATTCCGCATACCGTGCAAGTTGACGACTGGATTTCTGTTACCGACTATGCTGAATACAATGTCATTAGGTCAATACTCGCATTTGACCCGATTATCTACGTTACAGAAACAGTCGTTGTCAACGTTCCGTTTACTATCACAGTCACAGATGACATCATCCATATCACAGAAGTCCTTACGATATGGGGTTTCCAAGCCAAAGTCTCCGACGCTATCAATGTCACCGAGTTTGTTGCCATACTCTTTCCGTATCAGATTAACAGATTTGATACAGTTGGCGTATCCGAGAGCGTCACGATGGACGCAAAGCAGAAACTTGTTTGGGATACGATTACAGTTACCGAGTTCGTATCTCTCTCATTGCCATCTATCAGGACTGTCGTTGATACAGTTGTGGTTACAGAGTTTGCTTCTGTTAAACCCCATCCACTCGTCTCAAGTATTCAAAGCATTACGGTCACAGAGAACTTATCTCTCCGTCTCACTGTTCTCAACCTATCAGTCAATGACACTATCGCAATTACAGAGAACGTATCTACGAAACTTGTGTGGTTGGTTAATGTCGTTGACAGCGTGGCGGTATCAGAGTTCAGGGCAGTTAATCTTACCGTTCTCAACATCAACAAGGTTGAGTCTATTAGCGTATTTGAGTTCGTTAAAATTGAATGTCTCTCTCCAAGTGTTAGTGACAATATACTCATATCAGAGTTCCGCTCACTCTATGTATTCTGGTCACTCACTGCTTATGACGTTGCTTCAGTTGCAGAAGATGTCTCGCTCACATTGCTGTGGTTGGTCAATGTTTCAGACAGCATATCTGTCCAAGAAAATATCCTCGTCTCAATGGGGATACAAAGATTTGAGATTATCAATGTTACCGAAGCAGTTACCGTCATCATTGCACCGAGAGAAGTCACAGAGGACGATAATGCGTGGGTCAACGGTGCGCTCACAGATGACATCCAAGTCCAAGAATATGTCGCACTGCTCAAGTTTGTCGTTCTGCCTTTCAATGTCTACGACAGCATATCTGTCAGCGAGGCACGTTCAGTCAGCATTGGCATTGCTTTTGAAATTGGGGATGACGCAGGGGTTTCGGGTGCGCTTTACGATACGGTCAATATCGCAGAATACGCTTCTGCGTATAAGTTTGACATCATTGAAAGAACAGTCTCCGACAGCATTGAAGCGAGCGAAGATGTCTCTTTGGTTATTGGTATCGCAATTGACACACCATACGATGAGGCAGGAATTGAAGGCGCACTCTATGAGAGCGTTCTCACGCAGGAATATACAGCGTTCCTGCTCATCACTTACAGGTATGTCTCGGTCACGGACGACATCGGGGTCATTGAAAGCACCACGCTCTATGTCCCGACAGAGATTTACGGAGCATACGAAGAAGTCGGGGTCTTTGGAGCATTATACGAGACCATCAACATTGCAGAGTTTGTGCAATTAGCGAGGATTTAATATGAGTGAAAGTGAATATGGAATGTTGGGATTAGGTATCAACGACCCACTGACCGAAATCATACCAGTGCAGGACGCTTCTTTATTGCCTAATTCTGATGTCAATATGGACGACCTTCCGACCTATAAGTGGAATGGTGCAACACTGAAGCAGAAGGTTGGCGATGTGTTACCTATTGTCTATGGTCGGCACTTGGTTGCTCCTTATTTAATCAATGCTTACATAGAGGAAGGGGAGAACGAAACGCTGAACCTTCTTCTGGCGTGGTGCGAGGGCGAAATAGAGTCAATTACCAATATTAAGATAGGTGGAAATCCTGCCGAAAACTTCTTTAGCGCAGACCCGAATGACCCTTATGGAGAAAGCACAGAAATCACTGTGCGCACAGGGTCTCTTAATCAGGAAGCGATACAGCATTTTGATGAGTTACATAACCAGTCATCGGTGTCGCATAAATTAAAGAAGGACGTTCCGTTTACATTTATGGGGACTGTCACCACAGCGAAAGCCATCAAGTTTGAGTTCGCCATAGACAAACTCTATAAGAAGGCGTTTGATAATCCTCAAAATCTTTTGTCGTGGTATGTCTCTGTTCGCATAGAAATAAGGAAGAAGGGCGCAGGAGAGTTCCAATATTTAGGAACAATAGATATTAACAAAAAGACTACGACATATTTTAAGCGATGGTTTAAGACCGAATATATGGACGCAGGTCAATATGAGGTTAGGGTCACAAAGGTTTCAGATGACCAAGACAAAGGAGATAATGCGCTATCGTTTGGCGAGATTACTCTGATGTCAATTGATGAGATAACCACAGAGGAATTATCATATCCGACAGTTGCATTGACAGGCGTGCGCTTACTGGCATTTAAGGATTTGAAGGATGGACTGCCGAACATCACTGGTATTATTACAGGACGAAAGATACGTTGTCCGAAGGTTACATTTGATGTCGGTGGGACACAACCTGTGGACTGGGAAAATTATTATTTTGACTCCACCGATGGTAACTATCATCGTCTTGGAAATAAAGCAATTCTTTATTGGGATGGCGTTACATATCACGAGCAGTGGTGCGCAAATCCAGTGTGGTGCTTGCGTGATTTGCTTCTTAACAAGCGGTATGGTCTCGGTGACTTTATAAGCGATTACAAGATTAACGACACTTCTTTTCTCGCTGTGTCTCAATATTGTGAAGAACCAGTTGAAAACGACGAACACGAGTTTGAGAAAAGATTTATGCTTGACTGTGTTATTGATAAGTCGCAACCTGCGCCTGACTTCATCGGAGCAATGCTTAAATCCTTCAGGGGAATACTTTATAACAGCGAAGGAACGCTCCGCTTGAACGTGGAGAAGCAAGAGACGGTCAAAGCGATTTTCAATATGGGTAATATTCTTGCCGAGAGTTTCACGATGAAATACTTGAGCAAGAAGAAACCTAACGTTGTATCTGCTTCATATACGAATAAAGACAAAGAGTATGCAAGAGACAGCACAGAAATATCTTTTTCATCGCAGGAACTTGCCGACGTTATCGCAGACACACAGTCTATTCAATGGTTTGGAGTGACCAGATTAACGCAGGTATTGCGTGAGTCTCGTATCCTACTTAATAAAATAAATAACAATACACGAGTGATTTCGTTTTCCGCATATTATGACGCAGTGCTTCTGCAACCTTACGATGTCATAGAGTTTCAGCACGACGTGGTTGGATGGGGTGATGGTGGCAGGGTAGCAGAGGCGAATACGAACCTGAACATCATCCTCAATATGCCTGTAATGTTAGAGCCAAGTTTTACTTATAAATTGAAAATCCGTAATCCGCTTACAGACGAGTTAGAGGAGCGCACGGTAACAAATATTGCAGGTATCTATACCTCGCTGACTGTGGACGCTCCTTACTCGTTTGTCCCACAGGAAAATGCACTCTGGCAATTAAACGCTATCGGTGGCGCAGAGGCACAGAAATACCGTATAACGTCTATTAGTAAGGATGAGGGTGGGCGTGTATCCATCAGTGCCATTGAGCATAATGACGATGTTTACGACCCGACAGAGTTGGTCATTCCGCAGGATAAATATGTCCATCTTATTATGGACATCCCAAAAGTCCAGAACCTAAAGGTAGAGGAGATTTTCAATAGGTTGCCGAGCGGTGGATTTGAGAGCAAGTTACAGGTTTCCTTTAAGACTCCACCAGTCACAGCGAAATATATTAAGCAGGCACGGTCATTTGAGATATGGTGGTCAGATAACGACGGTGCTTCTTGGAATATGGTCGGGACGACAGACCGAGAATACTATATCATACCAGAAATTATCAGCAGGAAAGTTGTCTATACGGTAGCGGTGGTCTCGGTTACAGAGAATGGGGAAAAGAACCCAATAGCGAATAGTCCGCAACAGACCATCGTGGCACAGGGGTATGTTTCTGCTCCATCTATGGTTGTGAACCTTAAATATTCTTTCACCGATGAAATCCAATTGTCTTGGGACAAAAATCCAGAGTCCGACATTATCGGTTATGAAATACGGACGAATGATACAGGATGGTTGTCAGACGCAGAGGGTTTGGTTTGGAGAGGTGACGCACAGAAGTTTGTCATTGTTAGACCGACTGCACGGTCTGGCGTGACATATTTTGTGCGTGCTATCAATACACAAAACGTCACGTCTTTGCAGTCCGCAACGGTTGAGCCAGTTAATCCGAGACCGAGCGCACCATATCTTTTCGCAGTCACCTTATTCCAAAAAGGTTTCTTGTCTTGGTTGCCAGTGACAGACGCAGACATCGTTGAATATGAAATCTGGCAATGCGACGAACCTGTATTCTTTGGGATAGAGGAGAACGCAGGGCGTGAAAAGATTTATGGTAGGCATACAGGAACGAACTTTTCCTGCGAAGTTCCTTACGACCCGACATATTACAGGATATGTGCAGTAGATAGATTTGGTAGAGGACAATTTTCAAACATCGTATCGGTCACAAAGGTCGGTATCAGTAGTGATGACTTGGGATTATTCGCTATTCAAGAAACGAATATCGCTCCTGACGCAATAACGACTCCGAAGATACGAGCAGGTTCTATTATATCAGGGCATATTTCAGCGAAGGCAATTGTAGCGGATAATATTGATGTAGCGCAGTTGTCTGCTATATCCGCAGACTTGGGGACGGTTCGGTCAGGTAATATTATTGGTGCTTTTATCAAAACATCCGATGATGTAAACCGTCTTGAAATGGATAGTTTTGGTCTGCGTGCGTATGATAATTTTGGACGAAAGACCGTTGAAATGGCGCAAGGGAGTTTAAGGTTAATTGACCCTGCTAATCCAGATAATTATTCTTACTTAAACGCAGGCGGTCTCGTATTTCATACTGCTTATGGGGACACTCCGTATGCGACACGCCTGTGCGCAGGCGTAGCGTGCGCAGGACAAAGGGTATGCCTTGATAAATGGGTCAGTAAACCAGAAATCGTCTTGGGTATTAAACGTTTGACTTCCTACGATAAAACCAGAGCCGAGAGTTCGCAGGAGTGGTGTGTTTATGCAGACAACCTTCAGTATTATGATTTTGGCAGTGGTAACTTTGGTTGGCAATTTGATGTGAGAGCCAAGTTGGTAATTTCTGGTGGAACAAGACCAGAGAATGTTTACGATGTTCCATTTGGTGTGACTCGTTGCACAGGCACAGGCGTGTGTCAGTTACAGGTAGCGGTCTGTCTGAATGGATGGTGTCATCAGATAAGTCCTGACCCGATTTGCTATGCGTGTATCTGCTACGAAGTCGCTTATCGGGCAGTTGGTGGTGGTGCGTGGACAAGGGTT